>JAAUYG010177627.1_pt1 | contig 11168 bp, 11 predicted proteins | sample 7278091 | NCBI WGS metagenome assembly JAAUYG01 (sample SAMN14350201, study PRJNA611818) | marine sediment metagenome | isolation source: surface marine sediment (0.6m) | place: French Polynesia: Moorea | collected 2018-08
ACAAGGTCAATGCCAACCCTGTACTCTTTGGACTGGTACTCCCAATTATTGGTTCAAAGGAAAGTTAAGGGGAATCAGTGCGAGTTGGCAGACGATGTTAGGAGCTTCTCCGACTGTTTGGTTTCCCCATGCCGAACGGGGCATTTTAGTCATCGGCGCACCTGGTTCTGGTAAAACCTTTTCAGTAATCGATCGCCTGCTAGAAAGTTCTTACCAACAGGGATTGCCCGTCGCGATCTACGATAAAAAGGGCGACCAGATGGAGTTACACGCAGCTTTAGCTACTCGCTACGGTTATAGCGTCCGAGTATTTGCTCCAGGAGAACCCTACAGTGGCGTAATCAATCCCCTCGACTTTATGGACAGTCCCCAGGATGCCACGATGGCAGGGGAAATCGGACAGATAATTATCCAAAATTCCCCAGGGGTCAAAAACAGTAAGGGAGACTCTTTCTTTCAACAGAATGGAGCAATGCTAGCCAAAGGATTGTTACAGCTAGCCAAATCGAGTGAATATTCCGACTTAGCAATGGTTTATGCCCTGGCTCGCTTACCTCAATTCATTCAGAGATTAGAGTATGCCGTGTACCGAGAAGATGAACATCGTTTAGACCCCTGGATTGCTGCTACCTTTGCTACATTTCTATCCAGTAAGGATGCCGAAAAAACGGTAGCGGGTATTAAAGCAACTGCCGAGACTACTTACAGTGCCTTTATCCAGAAAGATTTGCTGCGAGCCTTTATTGGCAAGAGTACCATTCCCCTCAAGCAGAAGAGGAAGCAGCTAACAATATTCAAACTGGATGACAAGCGCAGATCGATCCTCGCTCCCTTGTTAGCAACCAATATCCATTTATGTCTGGTAGAAAACCTAGCAGAAAAAAGAGATTGCCCTTATGTTTACTCCCTCGATGAATTCCCCTCAATTTACCTAGACCGCACGGTAAACTACGTTAATGAATATCGCAGTAACGGCGGAGTACCGATAATTGGCATTCAGAGCCTCAATCAACTCTATGAAACCTACGGAAATCAAAAAGGAAAAGCGATCGCTTCTGCCCTCTCAACTCACGTATTATTTAATCCAGGGGATGTAGAAACAGCCGATAGTTACTCTAAGCGTTATGGAGAAACTGAAGTTCTACTTAAAAACCGTTCTACAGGTAGATCGATCGGCAGACATGGCTCTCGCTCGGTTAACTGGAGCGAACAAATCCACAAAAAACCCCTAATAACTGCTGATGAGATTCTTCGCTTTCCCGAAGGAAAATGCGTCATTACCTCTCCAGCCTATGGTAATGGCAGAGAAGCCTTATTTCCTTATAAGTTGAAAATACCTGTTTCTAAACAAGATAAGCAGAGGGCAAAACAGTCAGAACAACTATGGGGTGAGTCTATTAAAGCTCAACTAATTGCGCGGTGCGAGCGACAGCAGGAAAAAATTGCTCTCTCGAATACCGAAGAATTAGAAGTAACTGAAGAGCGAGATTGGATTACTAATGAGTTAAATAAAAGAATTGAAGCAGCAGCCAGGTTATTACCATTACCAGAAGAACTAACCGATTCATCGGCAGTAGCGGCACAACCTCAAACCCAGAAGCTAATCGAAGAATTGAATCAAGCTGGTAGAGCGATCGCTCTTTCTAGTCATCGCAAGGCAAAATCAGTACAAAAGATTTAAATTCGTGGGCTTGAGGTCGCTAGTCAAAGGGCGTAAGCTAAACCCATACTCCAGCATTTAGCAATCACTTCCGATTTGCTTTTGGCAACTAACTTATTTCTAATCGCACTCAAATGAGAGCGAACCGTATAGTAGGAAATTTCTAGCAGTTTGCTAATTTCAGTTTCATCTTTTCCCTGTAAGAGTAACTTGAGTACGTCTTTTTGTCTGGTAGTAAACTCTGCCAACAGATGAGTAATTTCTTCATTAGTTTCGTCAGTAACATACTTTAAACGACTAATTTGTTTTCTCAAATCGCTAACGATTCTGGCATCTAAATAAATACTATCTTCATTTTTTTGAGTAACTCGAATTGCTTCGATTAACTCATCAACTTCCATACCTTTAAGGCAAAAGCCATTATAGCCATCGGCTATGAGGCAAATTAAATCTTGTTGATTGCTCAAAGTAGCTGAAAGAAATAGAATCTTTATTTCAGGAAGAACATTTTTAATTTGTTCTGCTAAAGTCAAACCTTCGCCATGATTCAAATCCATCAAAACTAAGTCTGGTTTTAAGCTGAGTGCTTTCGACAATCCATCTTGATAGTTTGTGGCTACATCAACTATCTTTTCTGGTTGACCTTTTTGATTGATTAATTCTGGCAAGCCTAAAGCAATAGCTGGATCGGTTTCAATTAAAAGCACTTCAGTTATCAACATAATTAATTACCTAGTTTTGTATATGTATACGTTTTAATCTATGAGAAGTAACTTTTAGAAGAGTGGTAAAAATTCAGCTAATAACTTCTGGTACTCTTTATCTTAGCTTCATCAACTTAAGTTAAATATCAAGTAAATCTACTACTTCTAAATCTCTGTGTTTGACTAAATCACTTAAAATCTTACTAGCTTCATCTTGGCTTGCACAGCAAACTAATCTTTCAACTTTTCTTTCATAAAAATAGTTAAATGCTCGACGAAAATAGTGCGTATTTAAAATATCATTATTTCCTAGAGGTTCGGAAATAGCTATTTCTGTCCAGCCGTTTAGTTGACAATAATCTCTAGCTATATCTACTAAATATCTCCTATCCAAGCTGTTGGCGGCACGAACATAAATCAAAGTATATTTGGGTTTTCGACTGCGGTAGAAAGAGCTTTGTTTAAACTTTTCTATTTCTTCTAGAGAAAATTTGCGATTTTTTCCTTGTCTCAGACAACTTAAATGTCCTTGTTCTACCCATTTAACCAGAGTTTTAGAGCTAACATCAAGAATACTAGCCGCTTTGCCTGAATATACGTATCTATCATTATATAAAGTCATTTTTCTTGGGTGCTAAATGTTAATGTTTCTAGCGTAATTTAACTAAATCAAAGATTTAATCGCTGTGACATCAATCCAATTTAGGGGTAGGCATTGCGCACGAATAAGTTGCTCTTGTTTAGTAGGAAACCCTTTCAGCATAAAGAGTAAGAAAAAACAGATTGACTGATTTAAGCTGAAACATTTTTAGAAAAAGGATTTTTTTGGGTATATTTGGTAAGTTATTTTCGCGCGATGCCGTAAAATATGCTTTTTTATAACTTTACTTCTTCAATTTCATCGATATTTGTCAAGTAGTTAGGATATTTATCCACTTCATTCAGAGAAAGTTTTGAAGTATCTTCTTTTAGTAAAGATTCCAATTCTTGCCCGGTCGCACGGTAATCTTTTTTACAAGAGCGAATCTTTTTAACATGACCATTATGTTCGGGTGAAAAAGCACAAATAACCAGCTTTAAATCTTCAGGTTGATATTGAAGATATCGGCAGGCTACCCAAAGCTTGACCCTGTCGCTCCAGTTGAGTTCGGCACTTCCAATTCTCCATTCATAAAGCCGAATTTTGTTTTTAACTACTCCAGCATTTATCGGAACTTCAAGCCAGTAATTAGCTTCATTTATTTGTAGTTGGGCTTTCCATCTACTGCCAAGATAAATTTTTTTGCGTGGCTCAAATATTCCAGGAATGAAACTTTCTAACTCTTCGAGCCAAAGAGCAAGCTGGGGATTAAGTAAGGGTTCGATGTTTAAACCCATTCGTTTTTGTCTGACAAGTAGTTGAAACTGCTGTTGTTGTCTTGATAATTCAGAAGCTTGAAACTTAGCTAGAGGAGAAGAACGTTGTCGATTAAGAAAAACTAGCTCTTTTAAAGTAATAACTGCCATTAATAGTTGTAAATCTTGATTTTTTAGCTATAAATGGCGTTAGCTAAGAATACCAATTATTTCAACAATTCATTTGCTGCTCTGTTTGAAGACTAGTTCTCATTTTCACTTCACTTTCTCCCGCCCTAACCATAATGGTACGCACGAGAGAAGCAAAAATACGCCATCCTACCAAACTTAAGCTGGCATGGCGTGTGGACATCAACAAATCTTCCAGTCTAATTTGAACTAATCCATCGAAGAGTATGGCATTTGCTAAAATGGTATCCGCATCTCCTGGTAATGGTGGAAGATACATTCTTTGGGTCGAAGTAAATTTAAGCATTTCCCCAAGAAGCTGCTTGGCATAAGGATTATCAACGGTAATTGGTTGTAATCGCAGCAAGGTAGCGTACTGGCGGCGATTGGGTACGAGGTCGCAGGTAGAACTAGCAATGGCAAACTTCATGCCCGTGATGCGCTCTCCCATAAAGTAGGCAGTATCAGAACTTATAATATCTCCTTGCAATAAGATAAAAGGGTCTTCTTCTGGAGCGATTAACCCTTTATTTAATAACACTTGGTATTCTATGGGAGGTCGTACTAATGCACCGTTGGCATTAAAGAGTTTTTGTCGTGCCTTAGTTTTGCCGATTTTTTTAGCGAAAGATTGAATAATTTTGAGAGGTTGAATGTCATGGGAAAGGCTTTGAAGACTCGCCTCTAATTCTTCTAAACTCTCTGGAGTTTTATCTGCTGCATTCAATCGAACTTGTCCTCCAGGATAGGAGTTACATTGCTAAAAGGACGCTCGATTTCATTGGGATCGAGCATGACATCATCATCGTCATCAAAATCTGTATTTTCAGGTATCAAAGGCTCAAAACTATCTCTGGTAGGGAGTTCTGGTAACTCTCCTAACATGGCAACCGCCTCGGCTAATACCTCCAGGTTTTCACGGTCGGGATGTTTTTGAGCAGCTTTAACGGCTACTGTAACCATTCTCAATCCACCACGAAGCCGATCTACATCGCGTGCTAAACCATACATCTGTTGGAAATCGCGTTCTTCTATAATGCGGTATTGCCCTGTTTTTGTCGTCAGAGTAGCAACTGCACCATCTTTAATGGTCGATAATGCTTTTGCTCCTTCGATGCGGAATTTTTCAAATGATTTCCAAGTTTGACCGAGGCGCAAGCTAAATAATCCAGGTTTACGGTTGGCTTGTAACATAGTTTAAACCTCCTGTTTCAATACTAACGAAAAACCAACGGAAAAACAATGATTATTTGGATGATTCTAATTCTGCGACAAGCTGGTGCATTTCTCTGGTAAGTATTGGTTTTCTCTATGCACTGCCATTAGGTAATTCATGCTATATTGTGTACACAGTAGTACACAATTAACAGTCAGCCAAACTAATGTTACAAAAAATTGGCATACGCGAATTTAGAAACAACTTGGCTAAATATCTTAGTGGGACTAATCCTATTGCTGTTATGCGTCACGGACAGACCGTAGGATATTTTCTGCCTACACATGTCGAACCAGAGAAAGCTGAACTTGAAGCATTGAAATCGGCAGCAGCCAAATTGGATGCCATACTAGAGGAGAAAGGAATTAGCGAAGATGAACTGGTCGAGGAATTTTGCCAGTTACGTCAACAAAAATAGTAAGGATGTCTCGTGCAGGAGTAGCGACTTGGACGAGCGACCGAGTTCATCTATATTTATCTTAAGGTTGAAATCGGGCGCAAACAAGTAACAATTTCGACTGTAAGCAATCTGTTTTCATTCCTAGTTGACAAGCTATCTGTAGCTCGTACAAAAGAACCACAGCACGAGATAAGCTATGAAGCGTACATTTGGCTACTTCCTGCCGCAAATAGTAAACTCGATTGACATTTCCCACATTAGCTACCTTGGCAATGTCAGCATTAGTTTTAATTCCAGAATCAATTGCCAATTTAGTCCACAACCAGGTTCTAAATTGAGTAATTAGAGTCGCAATAATCTTCAACTGAGGTTCGCCTTTAGCTAAAAGTTCTTCAGTCAGTTGGGCAACCAATAAAGCCTGTCCTGCTTTAATCGCAGCAGCTAACTGCAAGCTGGTTTGAGTATTAATTGGCACAAAATTAGCTACTTGAGACTTGTTTAATTTAGAATCTCCAGCATACACCTCTAGCTTTTCTAACTCTTTACTCCTGCGTTCTGAATCATTGCCAATGGCATTAGCTAAATATCGAACAGCATCCTTTGTGAGCTTTAAGCCAATGTCTCTGGCTTCAGTTTCTACGGTTCTGACGAGTAAATCCTCTCGCCAAGGAGGAATCAGTTTGTGTTCGACGACTTTTCCCCGTTCGAGCAGAAATTTAGATACTTTCAGTCGCCGATCTAGAGAATTAGCAGTAAAAATTAAATAAGTAGATTCGGGTAATTTGGCAATGGGTTGTAGCAGTTCCAAACCAGCGATTCCAAACTCTCTAAAGTTACAATTTTCGACAACCACTACTTTATGACAGTCACCGAAACTGAAACTAGCTGCATCTATAATTGCTTCTGACAATTGTTCGCAACCATAACGCTTATAGTTAAGGGTTTGCCACTGTTGGGGAATTTGATACTTGTACTTGTTTATCTCTTGTTCGATCCCGTGGCGATCGTCTCCTACTAATATTAGTATCATTGCTGCTCCTCAATAATGACTTCAATAGGCTGCTGTTGTTTCAAACAGTGGGTAATGATGCGAGAGAGGTGAGTAACGTTTTTCTGGAACTTAGCTATGTACTTGGGTTCTACTGCTAATACGGCAAAATTCAACTCTCGATCCAAGCCGATTAAACTGGCATGAGACAGCATTTTTTGGTTAGATGACTTGGTACTGTTAACGATCTTTGCCCACAAGTCCCCCAGGTTGGCAGTGGATTTATGGAGTTTAGTTCGGTGTTGTCGATTATTTTCAAGTGTTTGAGTTTCATTGATGCTGGTAGAGTCCATCATGTTTAACAGACCAGTTTCCAGCCAAACTGCACTGTTAATACTAAATCGAAGCTGCTGCTCTCTTTTTTGAAGTTGTACGAGATTGCCCTCGATGCGATGCCAAGTCATTTTGTTGGCTAATTGTTGCAGCCTATCATATTCAAGATTACTAGAAAGCAAGGATTTGCCCTCTTTTTGAGTTGCTTTAACCAACAATAAATCTCGATGACAAGCGAGTAAATCTTGGAGGATTAATTGAGGCGACTTTCCCATTTGGATGAGATTTCTGGCTATTAGTAGTACGTTAAGAACATCTTCTTTAACTAAGTTCGTCATTAATTTCCACATTTCTCGCGAATTAATGCCACCAACAGCTTCAATTACAGTGTCTAAGGTAATTTGTTGCTGTAACACTTGAAGTTGAGACAAGAGCTGTAAGGAATCTCTGAGACTACCCAAACCCGATTTCGAGATAACAGCGATCGCTTCAGGAGTAATGTCGATTTCTTCAGTAGCAGTTATCTGGCTTAAATACTCTACTACAGCAGTTTGAGAGAGAGATTTAAAGTTAAATAGCTGACAGCGAGAAACGATTGTTGGTAAGACCTTGTGCAGTTCTGTAGTGCATAGAATAAAAATGGTTCTAGCAGGTGGCTCTTCTAACAGCTTGAGTAGGGCATTTTGAGCGGCAGTGGTTAATCCATGCGCCTCGTCGATAAGAAACATTTTGTAGCGAACTTGAGCGGGAGCGAGGTGACTTAACTCAATTAATTCTCTGGCATTGTCTACCCCATTGTGGGATGCCGCATCAATTTCAGTGACATCAATAGCATTACTGCGTTCGATACTGCGGCAGGAACTACATTCTCCACAAGGTTCGACTGTAGGTTGTTCTACTGCCAGACAATTGAGGGATTTTGCTAAGATTCGGGCTGTAGAGGTTTTACCCGTTCCTCTAGGTCCAGCAAATAAATATGCTGGTGCGATTTTTTTGGCTGACAGGGCGTTTTTGAGAGTAGTTTTAATAAACTCCTGTCCGATTAAGTCCTCTAGCTGTTGCGGTCTGTACTTAAGAGGTAGAGATTTCATTACTTTGTCATAAGAGTGAAACTAAATTTTGAGTGCAATCCCGTTAGGGAAGTTTTTTGACTAAGGCGTGATAAGCAGGAGGCAGAGGTCAGAAGGTTCAAGTTTCCTTCTGACTTCAAGCGAAACTTTTAGGCAAATTAGATTTTTTATTGATGACAAATATTAATTAAGATAATTGCAGGTAAACATCGATTGTTGCCTATTTAAAATTGCTTTTTTGCTTCGTAATTGCAAGATAAATTAATGCAATTACGAAGCAAGGATATTTAATTTTCACGCAATTTATTATGTCAATAATTGCAATTGTTAAAAAGGTTTTAAAATCTCGACTATCCGATTAAATTAAGTGATACTTTTAAAAGTAATGAATGAATATGTAGCTTTTAAAAAGCTTCAAAACTATTTCTTAGAGCGCATCATAAATTAAGAAAAAATGAATTACGACAATCAAAAAAATGTCAACGTTAATCATCAAAAGTTTCTCGACGGACTAGAAAAATTAGCAATTAGTGCGGCTGATGCTCAAGCTCAAATAGCTTCCGATGCAGCCAAGCATGAATTTAGAATTAGATTCAATCACTATTTGCAAGAAAAAATGAAAATTGCCGCAGAAGAGACTTATGCGGAAGTGTTGCAAGAAGTACAGGAGTTTGTCAATCAATTTGCCATTGCTACATCCACAAGAGCCTTAAATGTAGAAAGTATTACTGCTCCAAAAATTGGTGGATTTAAACCAGCTACTCCTCAATTTGCTAGTTTTTCTGAAACTTTATCAAACCAGAGAAATAAGCAATCTAATTTATTGAGATTAAACGATGTGCAACTAAACTCAGAAGCAGATAAATTAGCACTTCATAGTTTGGGTATTGCGATGGAAGACGAAGACAAAGAAGTTGAAAGTAATGAAACAACTGATAATTAGGACGAGGGACATCGATCGCTATAAATGACAGAGAATAATAGAATAAGTATTCGTATAATCGTCTGGATTAATAGTCAATAAAAACAAATAGTTAAAGAAAAAAATGGAATTAAAACAGTTAGAAGAACGGCAAGCTTTTAACAAGCCAATATCTCAAGAATTTGAACTCTCCTCCACTCAAGTTTCCTCTCGTATACTTCAGATTTTAATCAACTTAAATCCCTGTCTTTCTGAATCAGAAACTTTATTACTTTCTTATTACAAAAGAGTCAGAGCAACTTGGTCTGCTTCTGCTATTAAAACCGTGCAAAAAGCAACGGGATTGAAGCTGACTAATAAGTTAAATCGTTGTCGATTCGCCATTGCAGCAGCCAAGTTTCAGTTGCAATGGGAGCAGCCAGAAATGGTAGGAGATAATTATAATCTAGAGAAAAAACAATTGCCAGTTTCTAGCGATCAAAAAATTGAAGAGTTACCAAACATTAATTTTTCAGCAACATTTCAAGAAGTTGAAGAACCCTTAAACTCCGTATCCTCTCAATTACAAATTGCAATTGAACAGATCGAAGAATTGGAATCACAATTGCAAGAAAAAGAACGGCAATTAGAGCAGAAAAAACAAAAACTGGAACAATCTAAAAACTTTTCGGTGCTACTTCTAACTAATCGTTTGTTACCAGCAGGGCTGCCACTCAATGGTACGGAAGAAAGCCCAGCTATGAGAATTTTGGGTTCTCCCAAAACCTTAACCGAATTAGAAGCCAACTATCGAGAACTAATCAAACGCGAGCATCCAGATGTCTCTCCTTTTCCATCTACTGAGGCGATCGAGCGATTTGCTTACGTGCGCTCGCTTTATCGAATCACTAGGGAGTATTGGCAGCAATTAAAGCCCACGGCTGCGATCGCTGAAGTAGAATTGAAGAAAAGAATGATTGCTCCCGTACCTTTTGCCCCTGAGAGTTTCTGGGCTGCTTAAGCAACTCCACAACACCTAGAAAGCTATGCTTGACATTCTTTTGGCTCTCGAAGTAGGAATTGAAATAAAAATGGATAAGGAAGAACTAATTAAACGGGCAAAAAATCCCAAGTATATTTCTGGCATTTACAATTACTGCGATCGATGGTGCGAACGATGTCAATTCACTTCTCGCTGTTTAAATCATTCCCTAGAAGAAGAGCCAAGTTGCCAACTGGAGTCAATCGATCTAGCCAATGAAAGATTTTGGAATAAGATCGAGGATTCTTTTAAATTAGCATTTAGTCTTATTGAAGATTTAGCGAAAGAAGAGGGAGTCGATCTCGAATCAATTGAAATTGATGAAGATGAGGAAATAGATAATAAAGTACACTTATTAACCCATATATCAATGAATTATGCCAATCTGGTGGATGAATGGTTTAAAAATAACCAGAACGTCATCAAAAATGAGCTTCTAAAACCAGCGAAACAGCTTGTTTCGAGAGCGCATTTGAAATTGATTTACCCTGATACTACTGAGACTCCTATTTCTCTTGAAGAGGTTGTAGAAGTTATTAGCTATTATCAATATGCAATAACAGTTAAATTATCAAGAGCTATAACCAGCAGAGATAATGAAGCAAAAATCAGATTAGAAAATATTGCCAAAGACTCCGATGGTTCGGCAAAAATTGCTTTGATTGAAATAGACCGTTCAATTAATGCCTGGAGCGAGTTATTGAAATACTTTGAAGACGAAAAAAAAGGCATATTAAAAATTATCAATCATCTCAAACAAATTCGAGAGATTGCAGAAAAAGAATTTCCTACTGCTCGATCGTTTATCAGACCGGGCTTTGATGAAATATATCGAAATGGATAATCAAAGCGTGCGATCGCTATAAGCTTACCAAAGTGCGATCTCGGCAAAGCCGAGGCGCTTCGCGATCGCCATTAACAATTTGCCTTACCCATTCACTCCACCAACAAAGGTGCGATAATATGTTCTACTTTAACTGGGATGGTTGATGAATCGTAAGTACCGTAACCTTCTATCAAACAGGGACTTTGACTATCCAGCAGTTTCAAGCAGACATCATCAGTAGAAATCGTGCTGACAATATCGAGCAGATTTTTGATATTAAAATGAATCGATGCTGCTTCTCCCGACATCACGATAGAATGGCTTTCTTGACCTTTACCGATGCCACTACGCTGCACCTTGAAATTAGCTCGCTCCGAGGCTAAATATATATGCAGTATTTTATTTTTACCTTCGCTGAGTATCGCCAATCTTTGTAAACTTTGCAGTAGAGTAGGTCTATTAAATACAGCTATTTTGTCATTTTTCTCGACCATTTCCCTGACT
>JAAUYG010000293.1_pt1 | contig 11167 bp, 7 predicted proteins | sample 7278091 | NCBI WGS metagenome assembly JAAUYG01 (sample SAMN14350201, study PRJNA611818) | marine sediment metagenome | isolation source: surface marine sediment (0.6m) | place: French Polynesia: Moorea | collected 2018-08
AGTAGTAGGAGTAGTAGTAGTAGCAGTAGTAGTAGTAGTAGTAGTAGTAGTAGTAGTAGTAGTAGTAGTAGTATCATTATAATGGCAATGATATGATGTATCATGACCAATTTCAGGTGGGTGTTTTAGTAGCATCCTCTATCAGAGACCATCTCATGCCAGCATTTGATGATTTCCTACAGTCCTTCACACAGGTAAACTCAACATATTTGGCAGTTATTGAAAGAAATATCAACAAGGACATAATGCAAGTAGAAATTTTGTAGTTATGAACTTCTAACTTGACTCAAATCATTAACTATGTAAACTGTGCTTTTACTATCTGCTCTAAAATAGAGGTTACATTAAATGAAAGATGCACTTTTCTCAGATGGATCATATTACTGGCGTTTTTCCGTGCTAATTTTGAGATCAAGCAAAGTTGTGTAAAGATTTCTTGAGTAGCATAAAGAGAGAAATTTCTGAACAGTAGTAGCTGAAATATATGACAATTATCAATGGCTGCTTTATGTATCTCGAACTTGTACTCTCTGTCTTGTCAGAGATTCAGTGTGTTACTCAGCTTTACGTACAGTGTAACCTAAAGACCACCCCAGGGACCAAACTGCCAGGTGTAGATCATTAGGCCCAAAGAAGACAGGTCCAGATTAGCTCATCACACCTACACCCACTTACACATGCATACAATACGCATCCAACTTGCAGTCGGCGATATGACCTAGAGAGGTTGAAACCCAACTTTAAGCCTGATTTCACCCCCATCCCACCCCAGGAACCAACAAAGTGCGTTCCTTATATGCAGGAGTTGTGTTTATATACAGGTTCAATAACATGGAAAATATATACAGTGGTTCCTCTACTGGCTGATGTGGCAAAATATGTGCCACTACTACTATTAATGCATTTAGATCTCTCCCTCTCACCAAAGACCACCTCTCTAATGTGGTCGCAGTACCTTAGCCAATAGGGTGGCCTTATTGGATGCGAACCACACTTCCCATGCGGATCTTTATATGCAGGTTTTTTTTATATACATCTTTTTGAGCAGGTTAGTACTATACAAATGTATATTATCTATGACTGTATCCGCAGATCCAGGGGGATTCAGTCCAGAACATCCTCGCAGTCCAGAAGCTGGAGCTTCCGCGGTACCTGACTCTTTACTCCCCTGGCCTGGACTGGATCCTGCAGTGTGTGGCCCACCGAGCTTCAGACCACGTCCTGGAGCAGGTTCTCTCCCGGTGCAAAGGACAGTGTAACAGGTGCGTGTGGGTATACAGCGTTTCTAGAAACATGCTAAAAATGCTGGTGTTTAAGGTACAGGGTCTTACTGGACCTGACTTACTGGTGTAGAGTGTTTCTACGAACTTGCTAAAAGTGCTGGTATCTAATCTACAGAATTTTTTGTTAAAAGGTATCTTTGTGCAAACTATGTGCTGCAGTTTGTAATGAATGTTTAAGTCCAATATAAATTCAAGCAATATGTAGGAGCAAGCCTCCTAAATGATGAATCACTTGGCCATATATGTGTCCATTTCATAGCACTGTCCATGTAGTCTGTTTGCACTTCGTTGACAGTTACAGACAACGGAAAGTAATGTGCACTGCAGATATTTTCTCATGGTGTATTCTCTGTAGAAATCCTTTACAGTGGTTCCTCTCTTAAATGACACTCTCTATTGAGGACACCCCTCGAGAGAAAACACAAAGTCTTGGCAGTGAGCAGCATGGATATATGTGATGCTCCCTCTTACCAAAGGACACCTCTCGAACAAGGACAGAAATGTTTGTCAGAAGGGGTGTCCTTATTATTAGAGGAGAGGCTACTGTATTGAGATATTCTGAGAGCAAATCTTGGTGTTACGGGTTTACGTTCCAGTGCGCTGCTGCTCAATTCCATCCTGGCAGCATTCAAGCCAGCGTTTGTGGCCTCTAGGGCGCTGATGTTCACAGAGATGATAAAAGACTGCCAGGAAACTGGATTTCCCAAGGTTGATTTACTTTTGTCTTGTGTAGTAAAGTTGAATTTTGGGACGTCAATATTCTTATGGTTGTACATGTTAATGAACCATGTAAAACAGTTAATAGTTCCAGACCTGCTGTGTGTTGCGTGCATGTCTATAATTACCCATGTAAAAACAGTATTTCTTGGCATCTTATGGTTGTATGGCTCTAATTACCCATTAAAAAAAGCAGTTCATATTTCCTGGTTCATATGGTTGTATGTTGCATGTAAAAAGACTATAGAACCTGGTACCTACCTTATTGCAGATGTTGATAAGGGTAAGAATCAATGTTCTAGCCCTTTCTCACAGTTCATATTACTACGGGGGTCCCTGCAGTCTAAGACCCCTCAATTTTAAGACTCCCTTCTGTCTTGAACCCAGCCGCCAGCGAAACCCTTCCTATGCTAGTATTTTCAATGCAATATGCAGTGAAGCTCATTCTGCAACCACTTCAGAATTAAGACCACCTTAGAAATTCAATACAGACCACTTCCTAGTAGCAAACAGCATTTAAAATGTTAACAGTTTCACAAATTGAATCACCTCACAACTGGCACCACTTTCTAGCAGTCTTAGGAGTGGTCTTAATTCTGAGATTCCACTATACTTCCATTTAAAAATCCCCTTAAACTAAGACCACAGTTTTCTGGCTGAATGAATGGTCTTAATACCCAGGACCATTGACTTTTTTAAAAGTCAACAATTTGCTTGCCCCAATTTACACTTTCTAACACAGATTTTGAGTGCCGTGTTGCCATCAGTCGCTGCTGTGTTTTCCAGCATGTGTTGGACAGGAGTCTTGGAATGTGTTTAGTTCTGGCAGATCCACCAGAAAATCAGAGGTTACCTCTGCTGAACGAAGTCTGGAAGGTCATAACAAAGTTGAAAAATCCAAAGGTAAGTACCGATATTGGAGTCTCCTATCACTTCACATTTTGATACTCATGCCATTTGGTGTGTAGTGTCAAAAGTTTTTGGTTGGAGTCCAACAAATCTCTTGTCAGGCCACATTCTCATAATATTTATGTTTTGCTACAAATAACTTGAACAGCTTAGCTGTTTATAATCTCAAAAAGAAAACGTATTTGGATTTTTTATCATATTGTAATACAAAGGTTACAATGGAATGTTGACTGATTTTGACTGAGCCATAACACCTTATATACTGGAGCTTTATGGTCTGTATTTGACTGGTTGTTTGCAGGACTACATCAGCTGTGCTGAAGTCTGGACAGAATATGTGGTGAAAAATTTCACGGTCAGTATTATGTTTCAGTCTTTATTTAACAGTGTCGTTTTCTATGTCACCAAATGTATTTTTCAGAACAGATGTTATCAACCACACTCACCTTGTCTTTTCGGGATCAAATATCCTTCGTTTAAATGTTATATTTTCAAATTATTGTTTTCCAATGCTTTATGTAAGTGGCTAAAATACTTCACATAACACTCAATCTCAGATGCAGCTATAGTAGGTCGCTGCATTAAAAAATTCTATTTACAAAATTCTGTTGAAGTGTATTTTGACTGTGGCACTCTCCTGGTTTGTCGATTTTCAGAAACGAGAAGTGAACACTGTGTTGGCAGATATCATCAAACACATGACTCCGGACAGAGCCTACGAGGACCACTATCCCGAACTGCAGTCCATCATGTTCAAAATTCTGGATCACATCACTGATTTTTCACTTCTGTTCTCTCTGGTAATTTTTCGTAGCTGTGGTGTAGATTTTTCTGGAACAAATCTTGGTTACCATAGAAATAGTTACCTGTAACTATTAATTTTTGTGCTTGTACAATGTGGTTGCTATGGAATGAAGAATGACTTAAACAAAAACTCTGCTCGTATACATAAATAGATTTTTATTTAATTCCCATTTCCATGTGTAGATGTGGATATAAAAAATTCATAAGTTATGACATAAAGTACTCGGAGTTTAACATGACAAAGAAAAGGACTTGACACCTATTGTTGGCTAACAAAATATGATGCATTAGCATTCATCATTTGTGAGATTTTTATTGGCTACTAGCAATTTAAAGTTACCAAAATGTTCATATTTCATACCAAAGTGAAAGCTATTCATATGACATTGTACAATACATGTATAGATAATATTTTGTTATTCTTCTGGATCTTGTTCTGATATTAGCAGCAGTAGCTGGTTTTACTTGAGCTGACATTATTGCGCCGTCCTTTGTTTCAGGAGAAATTCCAGCCTTTCGTAGATCTTTTCCAGAAGGAAACCATAAGGGTAGAAGTAGGAAAAGCCATCATGGAAGCCTATGTCAAGTAAGAGCTAAGAAAATAATGACATGAATTTGTTTTTCCCACAGTAAGTGTACATATATATATAGCCCCTTGAAAACTTTTGTGGAAGTATTCTTTGAAGGAAACATAATAGTGTCTTGATAGTTGATGCAGCCAGCTGTTAACAGCAGTCACACCCTTACATTCCAAACCTCAAAAAGACGTAATGCACCATGTTTTCATGGTAAATTATTCCATGTTGGAAATCACATTTCTTGAAAGACCATCAACTAGAAAGTTCACTCAAGACCATATCGAAAACACCCTATATATATATATGTGCTAGAGGCCTGAGTGGGCTGACATTTCCAGCCCATCCTTAGCCTGCGGCACAATGCAGATAGCCCGCCCCCCCACCCCGCAACCTATATAGGTAGGCTGCTTGGCAGCCCGCAGCCCACCTCTGCCTCTCCCCCACAGAACTTCAGCCCATACCCCACAGCTGCCTTCTGATCGCTTCACACCCACACTGCAGTGGTGCAGATATAGCCCATCCTGCAGCCTGCACCTGTATTTTCAAACCCGAGCCCACATCGCCCAGCAATAAATCCTTTACGGTAGCCCCCGCCTGCCCCTTGGGCTGTGGGACCCGGCGGGGTGGGGCGGGGCGGGACAGCACATGCAGACCTCTAAGAGGTCACCTCTTGGATCACTTTTCAGAAACCATGAGCATAATCCAGGAAAGGTGATGTTTACCGGTATTGTAATATTTTTGTTTCAAGACATCAGTCAGAGCCGACCAGTGACCCAGTGATTACTAACGCACTGATGAGCACCTGCAAATCCATGCATGATTCTGTTAAGTAAGTGGCACATATAAATATATGTATATATAGAGAGAGCTGCATTTTCTTCCATTTACTAAAATCTTGTATGTAGTATTGGTAATTGAGGTATTGATTGTGTTTTTGAGTTGGTTTGATTATGATACTTACATGTAGGACCGGTAGTTTAATAGTAGTACCCAATAACACCGATCCGCAATCTCACAGTTACTACCTTATATCACTGCACATTTAATTTACTGGTACATAAATAGAGCATGATGTAAGCATAACGAATAAGAGGTTACTATATTGCTGTTTCACTTTAACCATTAAATCCTGTTTCTGCTGGTATTCACTATATATCACAGTTTATTCAGATTCTTCTTTTCAAATTCGGCCATGAAAGGAGTGGCAAGTGGTTGTGGAATCTGAGCCTGGAATTCTTGGAGAAACCTTTTCTTAAGTACCGGTCTTAAGTTTAAGTTCCTTAGCTCTAAAGCAGCAATCTAAGTGACATGATTGGCTAAGACTTAAATCAAAAATTAGACTTACTTCTTGGGTGTAACATTAGTATCTATCTCCATCTTTTTAAAAACGTATTGTGATTCTTTCCAGTGCCCTTACATTGGAAGACGATATACGCACTATTGGTCATTACATCAACGGTTTCATCCGAACAGTAAACTTCGGCCGAGACTTTGAACAGCAGCTCAGTTTCTACGTGGAAGCGCGTGCAACATTCAGCAATATTGAAGCTGTCATCATTTTTCTCGTCCAGGTAGTGCAAAGTCAAGATGTGATGATGGAGTAAATGTCCTACCATCTAAATTGCCCTGTGGTGCCATTGAGATTGTTTTTTAACTACAGAAATGGATGACGTTGTCTAAAATGAGCCTTTTATCATGATCAGGGTATCTTGCCTCAAATTGTAGCATCTTTTTAGATACGAATGAATACAATTTATATTGAGAAGCAATGGAGAAAGAACAGGGTGCTGATATGTTAACCTATTTTTTCTAAGATAACAAGTATAGTTGTGATAATAGCTCATGCTTGATATCTTTAGCTTTTTCTAGCGCAATATAATCTTCTCTATATGTAAGCTTGTGTGTACTGTTGCTTAGTTTATATTTTTAAAGGAATGTGATGAGTGATGAAAACAAAAGCTAACAAAATGTCATAAGTTAACATTCTAAGTCATAATTTAAATGGTTTACTGATATATTACATGTTTTAATATCATGTTATTTATATGTCACGCCAGTGTGTCCAGATACGGTGTTATTTATTTGTTGCCCCTGTGTTAACACATACTATGTTATTTATTTGCTACCAAAATGTCTCATCAGATACTATGTTATTTATTTGTTACCCTAAATGTGTCACCAGATAACCACCCCGGTGTTGTCCACAGATAATATTTTGTTACCCCAGTGTGTCAGCAGAATAATGCCATGTTATTTATTTGTTATCCCAGTGTGTCAACAGATAAATACCATGTTATTTATTTGCTACCCCAGTGTGTCAACAAACTGGCAATGGACACAAGGAAAGTGGTAAAAGGCAACCACACCAGGAAAACCGCAGCCTTTGTCAGGGTGGGTACTCGTGTCTTCCACATCTTAAGCAAAACTGCATCATGGAACTTAACCTGTTAACTGCATTGAAATATTGATGAATGTGTTTGGAGGGGGGGGGGGGGGTCTGTTTACCTCTTAATCTAAGTATTCCAAAGACATGCATACTGTATTAACAAAAGAAGGCACATGTATGTATGGCATAATCTGTAGCTCATGTAGAGAGATTAATTTCAGGTAATGCATTCGACAAACTGTTATACTGTGGTCTGTCACTTACTGCTGCATATTTTGTGTTGCGTATTAGGATAAACTTATAAATTTGATAATAAAGATAAATATTTTTAGACATTTTTTAACATATATAGACATATATTTTATTATAATGTATTATAAATAGATAATATATATACATATATAATAGCTTTCCAACGATGGTCTAACCATTCTGTTGCCAGGCCTGTGCAGCATACAGCTACATCACCATTCCGTCTCTGAACGGGATATTTAGTCGTTTGAACCTATATCTAGTCTCTGGACAGGTGGCACTGATAAATCAGTGCTTATCGCAAGGTAACATTGTAGTTCCAGCTGCCATTTTAAATTATTGCCTGTGTTAAACTGTTACTCTAAGTTAAACTGTCTTTGCAGCAAGATATTCGAAACTGCTGAGAGCTTGAAACAATTTAATACATTGTGCTTGTCACAAGGTAAGATTCTAGATCTAGACTCAACAGGTGGCACTGCTAAACCAGTGCATGTCACAAGGTAAAACTCTAGATCCAGCTGTCGATTTTAATTTTAATTCTAAGTGCATTAAATTAAGTTAGTCTGTCTTTGCAAGGGATTTTCTGCAGTTTATAACTGCTGATTGCTTGAAGCAATTCAATACATATTAAGATGTTCCATGAAGATAATCTCCAGCTTAAAAAACACCACTGAAAATAAAATAAATTCATAAATATGAGGACATGTATGAAACTGTCTATGGTCCTGCCACGTACAACACCCCCTTGGGATTATTCGAAATTAACTCAATACTTTCTCCGGTTCTGGGTTTGTGCCTGGTGTGTTTTTGTGATACAGAAGGGTTGCTGCCGACTTAAATGGAATCATTCAATCAGTCAGTCAAATACATGCAGCATCTCAAAAGGCCTCACTGGTCTGCTGTTTCTAACAAAGATCAGGTACATGTGACATTGCACGCAATATTTTTGCACCTTTCAGCTGATGCCTTTTTCAAGGTGGCTATCACATTAGTGTCGGAGGTTCCGCAGACGCTGGAGATTGAGGGAAAAAACAGATTAACGGACCCAATGTTATTGGAATATCTCTCCCATCTGACGGCTACCTTGCTTCTTGTGCCAGTAAGCAAATGTTTATGGTTATTTCCTATTTCCTAAGCAATTGCAAAGCTAAATTCTGTGTGCATGCATGTACTAACAATATGCCTGGATTTCCTTAATTTTAGTTTTTGAAAGTAATTTAAAGCAAGATTCATGTTTTTTTCCCCAACACATATACACTGGAAGGCCAGAGTTAAGACTGTTCTAAGCTGGTCTTAATTGTGAGTTGGTCTTACTTCATGTACATGATCTCAGACTACTAAAAATTGAAAATGCTGTTTTGATACTGCTGGAAGTGGTCTTAATTTGGAGAAAAGACTGTTCTAAACTGCTCTTAATTGTGAAGTGGTCTTACTTGTAGGTCTGAGACTCCTAAACCTGAAAAATACAGTTTTGGTACTGCTGGGAAGTGGTCTTACTTTGCCCTCTAGGATAGCCTTAATTTGCCTTCTAGGATAGTCTTAATTTGCCCTCTAGGATAGTCTTAATTTGCCCTGTAAGATAGTCTTACTTTGCCGTCTAGGATAGTCTTAATTTGCCCTCTAGGATAGTCTTAATTTGCCCTCTAGGATAGTCCGGATCAAGGAGTCCTGTACCTAGTCCGGGGTCTCCTCAATGTAATCCAGGATTATAACTGGGATCCAAGCAGCGACACACGGGCCATTCTCCATGGCAACGTCATCGTGCTGCTGTGTGCGATGAGCCAGGAGGTCTACCTTCACAAAATGGAACGAGGTGGGGAGACACTTAACTTGTCAAGATTTACCAGAGCTTTTTATGCATGTATTACAGGCAGTCCCATTTAATATTCAAGCAACAGCCGTTGTCTTTTCTTTGTTAATAGATTTGCAGAGAAGGTTCTAGAATTTGTTGTCCACCCCCCACTACTTCCTTTCTGTATAATCATGATAATATCATTCTGTGTAGAGGTACGATGACAGTTTTATGCAAGTATTTTGTGTCTGCTAGTGCACACAGTTTAATGTTGATTTTGCATGTTTTGTTAACAACAAAAAATAAAACAGAACCACTGTATCCTATATTCAGTTTGTTATATATTCTGAATGCATCATAGTAGGCTCTTTACAATGCCGTCATCTGTTTCGATTGTTCCAGTGGATTCCAATGAATCTCTATATGGGAATGATCCTAAATTCCTCAACGAAGTCCGCGACTTGTGCTCAACACTGCTTGAAGAAGTTTTCACACGGCTAAAGCAGCTGGATAGACCAGAGGTTCTGTACTTTGTGTCCTAATTAAAAGAAATTTGAGCTGTTGATATTAAGCAGATGGCAGTTGTGAAAAAGAATAAATGTAATTTGTACAAACCTGTATTCCAGTGTACCGAATACAGGTTTGTACAAATTACAAACCGAAACCCTTTGGGTGTAGCTATATATATAATGATGTACTAATATACTTGTGATGTGTTTTGACAAATAAAGTGAAATGCCAAAGTAATGTACAGGTATACAATGTACTGTGTAAACAGGAAATATTGTTTAATTTGTTGAAATCAATGGATCAAAAAGTTTTAAGTCTAGCTACCATTACATAGTCTATTTTTGAGTTTTAACACAATAAATTCTTCGTTTCAGACATTCAAACGGCAAGCTGTTCTGGCAATGGATTTGTTTAACAAGATTACTGCTCATGGCGACCTCCACCAGCAATCAATGTTCTCTGTAGCAGTGAGGCTTTGGTCACTGGCACAAAAACATTCCGCCCTGGACACTAAGTTAATGGTAATATGGTTGTGTTGTGATTGTGTGTGTGTGTCTTTAAGTGTAAAAGGGGTGTCATTATCTGATTGGCATGCAAAGTAGGGTTCAAGGAGATTTTTAAAGGGGTCTTTTTTTAAGTATTGTTTATATTTTATCATCCTTCTCAACTAATTGTTACTGAATAATAAGGCAAGTTACAGCTGATTCTAAAGTATCGAACTTATTTTGCAAAGCGAAGGATAGAAAGGTATAGAAATCAGTCTTATGGTGGAGATACTCTGTGCTATAAAAGTCAACCACCAGAAAAGATTATTAAAGTGTATTTGCACGGTATCATTTCACATTTGTCAGATTTTTTAGTGCCAGCAATTTATACTGGAGAAAATTCTGCATCTAATTAATAGTGTCCTATTTTAAATTTTAGATGAAAACGCTGGAGTCTTTGAAAGTGCGAGGTTCCCAACCTGAAGGCAAAGTTTACATGGACCTGGTGTCTCGCTTACCTCTGCAGTCCCGTGCCTAAATGCTTGAAAACACTGTTCTGTGTCATAATACAGGAATACTCCAGCTATGGTGCTTTACAATGTATATAGCAGTTTGTCACAATTATTGCTGAAACATTTTGAGGAAATTAAGACATGTGACAACTTTCGATATCACAAAAGTACCGGTATATAATTTCATGGTGCAACATCTCATATAGTAGATTTTACCATAAAGTGTGAATTGTTCATTAAGGCATATGTGAGCAGACGTAGAGGTAAAAATCATCTTAAGAACATTACTAGTACATTGTATTGATAATACAATCTCACGCATAACCAATGTACCCGTACAGTCTCCCGTCACTATGTTATCAGATACTTAAAAGACTGACTTCACTTTGTCTTACCTGGTATGTCCATAGAATATGTTAATCATAACGCATCCAGAGATACATTTTAGAAATCCATTGGATGGGCAACGTATTACTAAGTAATTGGCTGGAATAACTTATATCATGAATTAGAGTGATATATTTTTATATTATTACATGTATTTACAGTTATTTGCCATGCCAGAACTAGGAGGTTTGGGGATGAATACTAGTACATGAAATTGCAGTCAAAAACCTTTTCTTTTATCTGATATTTCTTTGTGCAACATGAACACAGTTTTTGTTTGATATAAATATTTAGTAAATGCAGTAGGAACAAGAAAGACTGCTGGGACAGTGGAAAACCCCGCCGCCAACAAATACTCTTTTGTGACATCCAGATTAAGGTGGTAATAAGCCGCAGGAAAATACATGTATAATGTACAGATATGATACCACTCAAAATATAAGTGACCTTGACTTTGACCTTTCAAGGTCACTCAAGATCAAGAGTGATGATGGCATTAGACTCGCCATATGGGGTTTGCTATTAATAGTTAATAGTAACATAGGGCCTAAC
>JAAUYG010061954.1_pt1 | contig 11165 bp, 12 predicted proteins | sample 7278091 | NCBI WGS metagenome assembly JAAUYG01 (sample SAMN14350201, study PRJNA611818) | marine sediment metagenome | isolation source: surface marine sediment (0.6m) | place: French Polynesia: Moorea | collected 2018-08
ACCGCAGCATGCCGGTGACGAACAGTGCCTGCTCACGGTTCAAGAATTCCAACTTTGTGATTCGTGGGCAGGTACAGCTGGTTGTCAGCCTTTGTCAGGGACTCGGGAAAACACTGGACCACATTAAAAATCAGATCTCAGGAGGGCTAGATCGTTTTAGACCATTTTTTAAGTGGGATACGGCGTTTTAGGGGGTTTAACGCCGGTTATTAGCTGGTGCTGCATTCTCTGCTGCAATCATGCAAATAGTTAGGATCTGATGTTCGCTACGTTAAAACAATATAAGGACTCGTCCGAGTCCGAAAAATTGCATATAGTTGTGAGTCCGTTTCACGATGTAAGATTGACATTGGGTTCATAATTTCGTGCACATGGTCAGTCTGTGGATCAAGTTGGTACCTAGTGATGCGTAATGTGAAGTTTCACATGTTTCACAGATGTGTATCATTTTCCTGTTCAAAATATATAACTCATGGATCCCTGTAACGCTAATAGATTGATAGTCAATTTGATACCTCTATCAATTTGATACTAGTAACTAGAATGTAGACTAGGCAACACTATAATAACTCAAGTCTTCTCTCCAGTATTCTTTAACATCTTTAATATAAGGGTAACTCATGTAAGTTATTTGATTTGTGAGGTATCTAGACTTGAGATTAATTAATATCTCTTCTCCATCTCTTGTAGGTGGTAGTAAAGTTTGTAAAGAAAGCCAAGGTCAACAAGGACAGTTGGGTGAAAGACGCTGCTTTCGGGCAAGTTCCCTTGGAAATGTTTATGCTTGCACAGCTGGATCATCCCAACATTGTCACGGTAATAAATTCAACATTTTATAATAAATATTTTCTTGATATTCACATTTGCATACACACACAAACCATGCAAACCAGAGTGTGAACATGGCGATTTCTGTGGCTTGTTTGGAGATGAAAAAGTGCATTTGAATTTCAGTTTACCATGTTTCAATTCCCGTGTCACTTCAGCCAACTGGAAAAGATTCTCATGAACATGATGAACTCACCTCAAGTTACTGCATGTATATTAACTACAAACAGCAAGGTTTGGCCATCTTTGCTCTGTGCTTTAGTAGCATGGGAACCAAAATTTTGCTATACCCGTCCAGTACCTTTCAAGGTGTTTTAGCTTTTTATCATGTTTATTGCAGGTTCATTAGATTTAATGTAAATGATCAGGCCATCACAAGTGATTTCAGTATGTGGTAGTAGTAGTTGTAGTAGTAGCAGTATAGTTAATATAGTAGTAGCAGTAGTCATAGTAGTAGTATGTACCGGTAATAGTATTGGTATGTAGTAGTAGCTACTAGTAGTAACAATAGTCTATTGACCGTGTTGATCATAAGGGATACCCCAGTCCAGTACATGGTACACCATTAAGTAATGTCATAAAGATATGAACAGTTACTGCAAACAATTCATTACCGAGTAGCGAACGTCATATATATAGCATGTTTAGTATTTGAGGGCTTACATGAAATAATTGTGGCAATACACGTGATACACTGACTGGTATTGTACGGTGTTTGCTTTGCCAGTTGATGGACTGTTACGAGAGTCGAGACTTCTTCCACGTTGTAATGGAGAAACATGGTAGCGGGATGGATCTGTTTGAGTTCATTGACCGCATCCCAAACCTCGACGAACCTCTGGTCAGCTATATGTTCAGACAGGTGAGAAAGCATTACACCTTACAAGTAGTGCAATTAAATGTTACGGCATAATGTGAGACTAATTTGCATTTTCAAATGTTGGGAATAATTGGAATAAATATACATATACATGTAAATGATATGATATAATTAGTTATTAAATATTAACCTGGCAACACCTTGATCATGCAGTACTTATAATAATTTTGACACACATCTGAATCATGAGTGACCAAATATTGGTAGAAATTCTCTCTCATGTTGAATTTGTTGCATATTCACAAAATAAAAACCGCTGCTACCTCCATTTAATACATTTACTGTTTATGCATCTTCCAGCTAGTCTCGGCTATCAGCTATCTCCATTCACGCAGCATTGTACATCGCGACGTCAAGGACGAAAATGTCATCCTGAACGAACGGTTTCAAATAAAGCTCATAGACTTCGGCTCAGCGGCCTATTTCAAGCCTGGAAAACTGTTCGGCACATTCTGTGGAACTATTGAATACTGCAGCCCAGAAGTCCTGCAGGGCAACAAGTAAGTGCAGGCTCCTTGTTCTAATGCTGTCATCTTTGTTAGGATTAATCCAAGCTAGCTACAGGAAAACTGTTGCAGAGAAACTGTTGTAATTCTATGCAAATGTGGAATTGGTGCTTGCATGACTACTTTAATAAATTAAATTGTTTTCACTTTATTCACATGTCTCTATTAAGCATTGAGCGAACGAGTGAATCATGCATTACATCAGCCTTCTACCACACTGAAATAAATTTAGAAATAAAATTAATAAATCTAGTATCTAAATTGTATATCTATGAAGTTATATATCTTCCATCCACCGAAAAACTACAGAATCTGCCGAAGTTTAATGTTATTAGTTTGACTGTTGTTGGGGATTGAACCATGGCCTGCCACACCCAAGCATATGTTTGCTCCACTAGGCTAATGGGGCTGGTCTGATGTCCGGTAACCATTGAAAAGGGGGTATAAATAATTGCAGGTTCATGTTATCATAGTTGTGGGAGCCTACACAGCTTATACTGTAAATTCATTAATGTTCGCGGGGATTAATGTTTGTGTTTTTTGAGACAAGGCCATGTTCACGGGGATTAATATTTGCGGTTAGCTCAGGTCTTGTTAATTATCTCAGTACACATGAATTATGAATTATGTTTGTTGGGTATTTATGCTTGCGATTTAAAAATTGTCGCGAAATTCGCCAAATAAATCCTTCGTAAACATTAATGAATTTACAGTAATGTGAAATATTGGTGCCTATACAGATATTTGGGCTTAATGTTTACACGCCAAAGCAATTGTTTGTATACATTCGTATTGCACATAAATTATTGCATGTGAACAGGGACGTCCATATGTGTGTTCGGTTGTTTCAGGTATGCTGGTCCCGAGTTAGAGATGTGGTCTCTTGGCGTGACACTCTACACACTGGCGTTTGGTGAGAACCCATTCTACGATGTTGAAGAGACTCTGCAAGGAGTGCTGAAACCCCCATATGAAGTATCAAGAGGTATGAAACTTTCAGGGTACAGTGGTCCCTCTCTGACAGGACAGTTGCTAGAGAGGACACCCTCTAGAAAGGACTCAAAGAAATAGAGTACAGTGCATGCATGTGATACTCCCTTCCACCAAAGGACACCTCTGTAATAAGAACAAAATTGTTTGGCAGAAGAGGTGTCCCTATTAGATGGGGGACTACCATAATACCTAGGCACATCAACCCCACTCACAACTGTTAATTAATACCGTGATAAAGAACTGCCTCAACTTTATGTTCGCAGTGAGCACAGGGATGTTGAGTTGAGGTAGGGAGCCATCCCAGACCGAATCCTACCTCATATGGTAGAATCTCCGGCTGTAGGCCACCCAAAGGACTGTTATAAACTGGTCTTTACTGTGGTGTGGTCTTTATTTTCTGAGACCACTCAACATTGGAATAGCCGTTTTGGTGCTGCTGATAAAATGGACTTTATTCCGAGGTGTTTCACAGTGTGAGGTTCTACTGTACAGTGCATAACCTGAGTGTGTGTTATCGTAGTTGTTACCATTCCACTTCAACGGCACCTCTGCCATAAGGTGAAACATTTTAGACATGAACTAATCGGTGTTTGCGTGGTGTACGTTCCAGGAATGCTAGGGGTCCTACACGCCCTTCTGAACCCGAACCCATGTGAAAGGGCAACCATTGAGGACATGGTCGACAACTGCTGGGTGCAGCAGGAGATCAGTATGGAGGACTACAGCTGGAATGCTGTCCTGCCAAACTCAGGTAAAAATGATAGTAAAGTTCAGTAGATCTGTCATGTAGTTGATTCTAAATGGTGTATCCAATATGCTGATCCTCATGTTGGGAACAACATTTAAATATTATAACCTTGTTCGTTATATAAATGTGCATGTAATAATATTACTATTAAATTTACCATTAATAATTCAGATAGATAAAATTTTAATCTACATATAATAGCCCTGTTTGCCATAGATGGGACGAACCATGCAGTAGATTCAAATAAGTTCTACCTACAAGATATGCTAATAGCTATGCTGATCATCATACTGAGTATTTTGAACAGCTTTTGCTCAATTAGATATGCTTGTTGGTTGTTATGAATTGCTATATGCTTGGATTAACATTAAATTTGTCATTAATACTTCAGATTAATAAGTTCTTAATAATACGTTAGGTGGTAATCTATTACAATTTTTTTATCAGATAACTGTTAGATAAAGCTGAAAGGGGTCAACTTCATTTGCCGTTGTTCATGACATGCTTTTTTATTCCACCATGTTCATTATGTGCAGAATTCAGTGGAAACATGGCCTCGGACAATCGTGGGGAGTCCACGGAAGGGGACGGCTACCCTGCCTCCGTCTCTGATGGAGAGGAGAACTATTTATGCGCCAGCGATGGCGACGAGAGGTTCGGACAGGTCGGCCGCCAAGTACGAGTCAAGCATCATTTCACGGACTCCGAGGACTCGGCCTTGGAGACAGAAACCAACAGATACCTCGTCGTCGACGAATCACTGAGTCCCGCCGAAGACCCCTATAATGACAAAAACAGCTATTACCAGGGCTTGGAAAAAGTTGTATATACAGTATAAATTATCTATAAACATCCGACATTTAGCATACTGTAGAAGCAGAAATAGTCACGTGGAATTTATTTCGATGATTTTGCAGGTACAAAAAAAAATCAAAAACTTTACTTCCCGCAAGGGTAACAAAATACAATTTTCATTATCAGTACATACTGAGTATAATACTATTTGCAGCAAATTTAAATTCCCAGAAGCATGTGCATTAACTCCTGGGAACATTTCTGCTTTTACGGTTTAGGGTTCCCTATTTTTTTTTACCTGTGAAAGCCCGTAAGAGCGCTATATTTAATTCCTAATTGTAATCATAATCACATTAGTAGTTATATATGAGCACATATCATTGTACATGTATCTCTGGAAATGAGTTTGGGGGATCCTCTAGGATTTGAGGCAGTTTTGCCACCACCGTTCGCTACTGTCACAAGGGTTTCTTGAGATAGCACTCTCATTGTCTATAGGTCACATCTTTAGGACCAGTTCCTTTCAGAGTTGGAGTTTTTTTTTTCTTTGGAAAATCAAGGTCGGAAAAGGTTTTGGGCATGCTCATATTTATACTGTCAGAGCTAATTATCATATAGATGTTCAAAGTAGCTTTTGGTCGCTTACAAAAGAGTAGGCCATGCTTCTTAATATTATATTGTGGTTTTAGCTTTACCCCTGAAGTTTCCTTATTAATCATACTGTAGTATTACCTCTAGCTCACTAGTATGAAGTACATGCCCAAATGTGATGGTCCTTGCCAAATTAATATCATAATTATCGGTAATGAATACCATGCAAAAGAGTGATATTTTTTACGGTGGAAATGAGGCTAATTAGGCATGTGTTCAGACAGAGCAATAATGCAGGATTGGGTACGGGGGTTCATAGGGCGATCACGGGTGACCAACTCAGCTAATTGATATATATCTATCCAGAGTTTTTACTTCCATCGATCGCTTTTATCATGTAGATGTAGTTCCAGTAAATAGCACTTACTTTCCACTAATTATTTCACTAGAGACTACGCAAAGATTTTACTTAACAAAACGTTGCTTTAAAAGAATAACTGCAGATGGGACCTTGAGGACTGTAAGAGTAAACTGGGGACTTAATGGGTATACTCTTTAAGCAGCAGGCTGCACATTTTTGCAAGAGAAATATCCCAGTGAACTGCCTTTAGGAGTGTGTGTGTTGGGGGAGGGGGGCTGGAGGTGGGGGGAGGGGATACTCGCCACCAGTAATGTTCAGTGTTGTCTCGCCCGATCCATAGCAGTTCAGGTTTAGGTTGTAGGGACCACTGGATTTCTTCTTTTATTCGTCCCTTGCAAGCGCACGAGTACGTGTACTTCGGTGGTATAGTGTGATAATCAGAGCTCCAAGTCAGACTGAGTTATGTGCTTTGGTTTGTTGTGCACAACACAAGGCATAGCTTGTAACACTTGTTTTGTAGTTAAATGTGAAATGTCGATCCTGCAGTCTTCTTTGCTCCATTTTGTTTCAAATGGGGACTTTTACTGCTCTGTACAGCGTATGTTTTTAATATACATGTACATGTGTATTGATTATAAAGTGAAATGTGTGGGTGGGTTATACAGTGAAAGTTATATATAAAGACCACGCTAGGGACCAACAAAATGTAGTCCTTATACACATGTACACAGGTGGTCTTTATATGCAGGTTCAATAACATAGAAAGTACACCCCTGGGGCCTGTAAAATGTGGTCCCTGTAAGCAGGTGGTATTTATATACAGGTGGTCATTAAGGCAGGTTTTACTGTATTTACAATCCATTGAATTCTGTAGTTTGGTAGATATATCAAGATTTGTTGAAATCCCTCAAAAGTGAACTGATTTTGGTATTTGGCTGTAGAAACAAAATAGTTTAACTCTTTCGGTTCTCGACTGTGAGAACAAAATTGTCTGCTTTGGTATAGGTTTCTGGTAGTAATCTCGTGTGTGGGGATGTGTGCAGGCCGTTTCCCAGGTTCTTGGTGGTAAAATGCCTGCAAAGTGGTTTTTGGGTGGATTTACATGATTACGGTACGGTATGATTTTGTATAAAATGCTTTCGTCATCAGCATGATCAGCATGATGTTATGCCTCAGTCCATGTTATATTTTTGGTGTTGCATCTACAATAAACCAGTGTAGAACATTGTTTAATACGACTGGCTTCGGTGGCAGGCAAATTCCGTTATGTAAGACATCACCATGGCACTCGTCAATATATATATACACATACTGTTACAGTAATGAGTATTATTCATTAATAGTTGGCACCAGCCTTGCCTTTGGGGGCCAAAAGGCAGCCATTGAACATCTCTGTGGTGAATGCAGTACTGTAGAGGCATAGGTCTTGTAAGCCGTACATTGGTCCCCCGCTAAATAAGGACACCCCTTTTGGCAAACAATTCTGTTCATGGTAGAGAAGTGTCCTTTGGTGAGAGTGGGCATCACGTGCATTCACGGTACCTGACAAGAATTTATGTCCTATTTAAAGGTTCTAGAGAGTGTCCTTTAAGAGGAAAGCCACTGAGTAACATTTAGAATTTATTCTTTACCAGGAAAGGCCTTGACTCAAATCATACCCATGCCAACAGGAACCCAACAGCAGCAGATTTGTCAGAATTCCGTTTCTTAATGCACTGAAACACTGAGGTATCTGTAAACAACACCAGGTGTACATATTTATTTCAAAGCGTACTTGACACAGATATCCAAGTTGACTGAAACAGGGTTATCCCTGTGGTACATTCAGTGGAATGCAGGAAAAACATAGGCACAAACATACCAATAAATGATGTGATCACAGATAGAGGTAATAAATGACTTCCTAATTCATGTGTAACTACGGAAGCCCTACGTACACATGTACACGGTCAAATACTAGACTACCGTCAGGATCATGCACAGTGAACTTGTTAATCATCAAGATGTTAGGACATTTTCCTTGCATATCTTTGACCATAGGCATACTTCAAATTTGCACATGTCCAATTTCCTTCAACATCAAAAGTAACGTGTTGTGCTTCTACCATTACTGCTTGAAATACAGGACTGACTTCATGCAGCAACTCGGACAAATACTAGTAATGAGGCACATTTAATGTTTCACTACATTCACATTACAATTATAGCACGATTTCTGACAAAATAAAGCAACTCAAAAAGGCACATGTATCACCACATAAAATGGAACTCGCTACAAAAATTAATGTATATAACTCTAGCAAAATGCAGAAATATATTCCGAAACGAAATCATACCATCTCAGTCTGCACTTTATAGAAAATACCTTTACTGACCATTCGCGATTCCCGTACTGAATCGGCCAACCACATTTTTAGCACCACAGGCACCATCAATTTTTGCAGTAAGAATCTTGCAGGTAAATTCACTTCAAAACTAGTCGTCACAGACTTTTTTTTTTTACTGTAAACCCCTTCCATTTCATAAGTGAGGTGCAGCAGCGTTGGCTCTACCTATAATGCTAGTACTATTCAACTTGCTGGGATGTAGATTTTTTACCACAGGACTAAATACATTCCGTCATATTTCTGTAACACGTGTAGCAAGCTGACTAGCCAAAATATCACAAGTGGCAAAGATTTATCTTGTAAACACCAACTACCAGTGGCAGTTAAGTACCCGTCTGTAGCGAGTGGCCACTAAGTTAGGGACCACTAAATTTTCCTACATCAAAAACCCAAATGAGAGAGTGTAATGTAAATTCATGATATATACACAGAAGACAAATGTATACTGCTGTTGACTTCATGTGAATCTCTGTTATTAACAGTTTCGCAAGAAGCAACACACACTGACACAAGTACAGCATGACTACCTATGGAACATTTACTATATATTAAAGATGACTTGATATATATTATGCTGCATAGCATTATACTGCGAATTTAGAAAAGCTGGGCTGTGGTTCTGGGCAATGCTTTTAAGAAAGTTTTGTCCAAGTCAACAAATCGGACCAGTATGATAGACTGAGAATGTGACTTGTCGAAATTTTCAAGAACCTCAGCCGCCCTGAATACACAAAGGACTGCTTACGACAGATCCCAGAAACTATCAGGCAGGTGTCTGAAAACGGACATGTACATTTGGCAACCGCAACTAGAATTGCACTTACACAACAGGATGCAAGTGCACCACATGCATTCACTTTGTGCATATGATTTGGATAGAGGTGTAATCGGCAGGCTAACAGGGAAATGGCAGTTATTTTTGCCATTATTATCGACGCATCGGCAACATGAAGACAAAAAAAAACAAACGCCACCAGCCGTGCGAGGGTGAATACCATGTACAGGGCTCCACATGGGTCCAAATAATTTACGCTATGTGACATCACTTTTTATTTTGTACCTATGTCCCCCTGTCACTTTTTATAAGACCTTGACGTCACTTCCTACAGTTTTTATAAAAGGCCACATCGGATTTCTACAATTTTTAAAGTGGTCATGTCGCACTTCGTTTTTTGCCCATGTGGAGCCCTATGTACGTTTACTGAAGAGCAGCCCAATTGAAACTAGCAGGCGATGCCGATGCCCACGACCTTTGTGGCAAGTCACCTTGAACAGCTCGACGTTTGCATAATATTGATTTTTTTAATAATGGATAGCGACAATCACTACAGTGCGCAACGAGTTGCACAAGGATTTCTGAAAAGTTCAACACAGCCGCTGCACTAGGTAGGTAATATGTGGGGCGCTAAATGGGGGAGTTGCCGATGCATCGATATAAAACGGAAATGGATCACAACGATGCTCTAACAAATTTTCTCATTCTTATATCGACGATCTGCCAATTCCTATTGTCCTTTCATGCATAAGGAGCAAAGTCATGAGTTTTTCATGTTAATGCATGAATTTAAATACATCTTTAATACTGGGTACGCGGAGTCTCTGAGCAGCAATGTTGTCACTGTAGCATTCCAGGACACATGAAATTGGTATTAAATGAAACAGGACATTGTCAAGTATCATTATGTTTATCATTAAAGGTGAAATACTGTAAAGATACAACTGGTAAGTACGCATACAGCCAGTGGAACTCCACTTTAAGACCACCCCAGAAATAAAGACCATCTCAGAATGGAAACCACTTAATATGCTTACTGGATGAGCAAAAAGTTTCACACCAATCCTATATTGTTTTATTAAAGTATTAAATTAAATCAAAACCACGTCAGAATTAAGACCACTTTGGCCTCAACGGTGGTTGGTCTTAATTGCAGGACTACACTTTGTTATAACCCCATGATCATGGTGAAAATCCTCCGCGTCAGCGGGCAAAGTAGCGTTGATCTGGATCGGCTTGAACGACGACATACTCCGTACGATACTTGTCTCCATTTGCCCAGCAGCTCTCGCTACATGTGTAGATCTGCACTGTGCCAAATTCTAGCGCAGGATCTGAAGACAAAATGGCAAAAGTTCGCATACAGCAATGGTTGATACTTGAGGCCATTGAGCTGTTGACTGAAGGCAATTTTTTTCTCTATCTCTGGTAGATAACCATGTACAGTTGCTTTCCTTGTGTTAGTTTCTTTGACTGGTCATCAATTTCCTCAGGCAAATGGGCTGCGAATTCAGACAAGACCATTGCTGTCGGAGGAACCATGCTACTATCATGCCATGTTATTGTCCTGCTGGCAATTTTGACAATTTTTTTTTCTCAGGGACAGGCAGCCCAAAGGGGTCAGCAGTTATCATCTTGCCCAAGGGAAAGGTGTAGCACCGGTAACTGCCTTCAAGCAAACTTAGCCAAGCCTTATTTTAACATGTTTAATAGTCAATAGCTAAAAGTGTTACACTGATACATGTGATACAGGCCCATAAAGTCTTCTTTCTTTGTCAATATTCAGTATTTTATACTTCACATACATGCACAGATGCATGTCACACAATATGGAGTTAGCAATCTAGAACATATTAAGTTTTTACATGATTTTTACCGTTGGAGTTCCATGTGCGAAGCCAGTACACCAAAGCCGGCATGAGCTGAAGCTCAAAAATCCTGGCAGCCCCACAAGCTGCACAGCGGGGCACTGGGGGTCGGTGACCAGTCATAGTGCTAATATCCAGGGCCTGCCCGTCGTATTGGTATCTGGAATTTGCCAAAGAATCCCAATAGTACTGCTGCACGTGGTAGAACCAGTGGAAACTACAACTGACTCCTACAGCAGTCTTATGGGTTATTGCACGAGTTCAAGGATTAATTGTGGTATGGCCAAATCACTGGCGCAGGCCCGAGCTTGCGAGGGCCTCCTCGCGGTGATTTGGCCATACCACAATTAATCCTTGAACTCGTGCAATAACCCATAAGACTGCTGTAGGAGTCAGTTGTAGTTTCCACTGGTTCTACCACGTGCAGCAGTAC
>JAAUYG010073909.1_pt1 | contig 11165 bp, 12 predicted proteins | sample 7278091 | NCBI WGS metagenome assembly JAAUYG01 (sample SAMN14350201, study PRJNA611818) | marine sediment metagenome | isolation source: surface marine sediment (0.6m) | place: French Polynesia: Moorea | collected 2018-08
CTTTCCACACACCCCGCTCTTCCGATCCCCCCCCCTCTGTATAAGTTACTTTTTAATGTTTATGTGGTTTCATTTTTTCATTTTTTCATTGGCCCCCCCCCCCCCACACACGAAAACGAATCCAATCCACATTCAAGGCACCAAGGCTGAAAAAAGTGGATTCAAATTACCCCTCCCCCAGGAAAATGAATCCAGACTTGATTCAAACTGGGTTACGTTGTGTTTTTCTTTGGCCGGTGTACCTTGCCATTAGTTCCCGCGTGCAAAAGGCTAAACAGCCTACTTGTTTTCATTTAGATGTTTTGTTTTTTCTGATGACACGTGTGGGTTGTTTGGTTTTGCTGGTGTTGAACCTGCAGTGAGGGAAAGGTATCCGGAAATTATTATTTGGAAAAGACAGAGAGATGCCGAGAAGTGCTTTAATCAGACTGTTTCCTAAAATAAGGAAAACTACAGACAGGATGATGGGGAGGAATGCTCTCAATTACGCAATGTGTGTTATAGTAAATCTTTCTGTCAAGTCAAACCGCTTCATTTTCTCTGTCAAATGAATATCAACAGAGTCTGTTCAAGAGAAAAGTGACACATGCAGGGATTCTCACTTGTTTTCAGAGAATTCCAAGTCTTTGGCAAAAGGTATTCATAAGGCAATGAAGGCCTTGTGTTCGTGGTGGAAATTTATTGCAATATTTCCATTTATGAACTTCATGATCTGAATGGATCTTGCAATGTTGTTTCAGTTGACCACAAAATGCTTTCAATGGTGCTTTTGCCATTGGCGAATTCAATATCCACTGTCGTTTGAGAAGAGAGAAAATTGGAAACTCACGAACTGCGTCTTTCGTTCTTCTGGGGGTCCACAGTTCTGGTGGAGGTCTGGTCTGGTCGCCGAGAGCTTTTCTCGAACATGTCTGTTCTAACAAAAATGTAAAACCCCTGAAGGTTACTTGTTCTGGCCGCTTCGAAATGCTCTGGAGATTTCTTGCAAGACGGGAGCTTTTCCCACACACTTAAATCAGATATCCTGTGATCTATGCCTGTTCCCTGGGCTGGTGAAAGTAATCGTTCATTAGAAGGAGAAGGTCCTAAGACGGGCTGTACGGACCTCCTGGTTGGACAGCTAATGGTCCCAAGAGGGGCACTAATTCAGCCAAGTCTTTCCGCTTTTAACGGCTGATTAAACATACATGTGGCATCAGATTAACCTGTGCTTACGCGCAGCCCGGGGGAGCAGTCCTGACTCGAGAAAGGGGAAGGCGTTGAGCATAAGATGAATGTCCACAAGGCGACCAATGCTTTTCCGGTTCCCAAGAGAAATAGCTTGATTTGGTAAGCTGACAAACTGCATGACGCTCTTGTGTGAACACAGCGTCAATGAAATGTTTGCTTTTACTCGTGAGGCTTGATTGTTGCATTGTGCAGAGTACCGCGCAGATTATGGAAGACAAGCCACACAATTTGAGCCTGGTTGTCCGTCGGTGTCTGCGCCCAGGACGTGGGGCAGGCGTTCTTGCCTGTTTGATACCCGAGCTGAGATCCAGCCACTGAAGGCATTCGTGACACATTTGTGTCATTCTATTGGCGTGTGTCAATGATAAACCTGATCATACAGAAAGGATGGACAAGGTTACTTTATTCTCAAGGCAGCTTTCCTTGGACTTGCGACAGTTGGAGTTGTGAAAATAAAATTGCAATGGATTTTCTCCCATGACTTGTCACTCTCGAGTTGGATCAATCGGGCTTTTAGCTGCGGAGGAGAACTGCTTTTGTGCAGTCCTTCCACAAATCGTTTTCTCTTTTTCCGATGTTCATGCTGAGCTTTGTGAAAAAGCTCGCTTCCAAAAGCCAAACAGACACAATCTATTTGTGTAATGCCAAGTTCTACGGTAACCCACAGATTGCAGATGATCAGAAAAAAAAACTTCCTCTTGTACAGACTAACACGAGAAGACGTATTTTATGCATTCCATTAGAACAACGATGAATGCCAGCCTTGCACAAAGGCCGCCAGCAGCTGAAGAAATTGACTTGAGATGTGATTCTGATCCAGCCGGAAGTTTTTCGCGGAAGCATCCGTCCTCGTAACGGTGATGCCTGTTCTCTCCGTTGTCGGCTTTTAGCTTTCAATACCTAAAAGTTTAACAGCGGGTCACGGTGACAGTTGTGTTAACGGTTGCAGTTTCTTTTGATCACCACTCAGGCCATTGGGAAAAAACCACCTGTCCTGCACTAGTGGATGTTCTGGTCTGGAAGCGTCCGCAGTCCAATGCGTCTTCACCCCCACAAACCGACAAGCCTCTTTTTGTTGGAAGACTTACTACCTGCCTCGAAGGGTGACACTTTGCCCTTCAAAGGATTTAATTCCTTCCCATTTTCCTGCAGCCCCAAACAGTACTCAGCCTTCACCACTTTGGTAAGTGCAATGTACCTTCGCCTTTCCATTTGTCCTGCTTACTCTAATGAATATCCTTCCGAGAACTTCATTGGGAAAGACCATCTTCATTTTGCCTGGGAAATCAGTCGGAGGCTATTTGCCGTGCTGTGAAAGAATCCGAAATAGGACCCGAGCGCTAATTAAGTGATGCACCCCAATTTGTGACGGAATGTCTGTGAGCATCAGAATGGTGTTCTGAGTCGGAAATACGAGATTGGCACTGTTGATTCTCTCTTTGGTTTGATTTGGGCCTTCTGTCGGTCCTGTATTTGCGTTGGGCTGGAATGAGCCAAGAGGAATACTGTGTAATTTGTGACATGATCAGTGCCTGTGCAAGCCACGCAGAAGCTGCAAAGGGTAATCACGCGGTTGTGTCTGTATCACGACTCTTTTGATATTTATCACTTGTGACCTTTTGGGTTTCATAAACTGAACCACAGACCTACACCCTATATATGATTTTTTTGGTGCCACATTATCACTTCAGCACTTTTGTCATCTTTGTTACATTGTCTGGTTGTTGCCGTTTCGGATTGGCTTTCATCAGGCCGTGCTGTGCCACAAGTGACGTGGAGTACTTTCTAATGGTGGCCGTGAACCCAGAGTAGACAAAGTATACTGGACGTCTTTCTCGGGATATGAGAGGAACTGTGGCGAGCTGGCGCCAAAGAGACACAGTTTCTGTTCCACAAACGAAGTTCTCCACAGAAAAATAGCTCCTGAAAGGAAAACCAAAGCAGTGATCACTCAAGCTTCGCGACGGTAATACCCTTACCATGTTCGATAAATCTAACAGAAAGTTGGTTCTCAATTACAGCCCACCATTTACTTTCCCCTTGTCAGCGTTGCAACATGTACACAAAGGCTGGATGTGTCTGTTCTATTAATCAAAGTGTTTAAAGTAATTAATGGGAATCTTGGCGAGATGTCTCTGCAAGTAACACCTCATTTGCGTCTTACTGGGGGCAATGCTCGACCAACGCAACTGCGTGATGCGATTGGCTCAGTTCTTGATTGGGCTGTTCTCTGCGTTTGCCATGGAATTGCACCTGACAAAAACGTCTGGAGTTCTCGACATGTTTCCTCTGATAGTCATTTGTATCTCCTGTGGACATGAATGTCTGGTGTTTTATAGCTTGATATTTCATTGTGTTCTTCCACGTGGAGACACACAACCCCCGAAATCTCACCGATGTTGCAGTAAATGGAAAAAGTAGGTCTTCATTTTAGGGTTTCACTTCCCATTTTATCCGTGGCTGTCATCAAATGTACTTTTCTAGTGGCATTCGTGGTGACAGTGCTCTATGAAACGTCATCCTCGCATTCGCATCTGACAAAGAATCTGGCACAGTGTTTTAATTTCCTTTGCCGAGTGTCAGATTGCATTTGAAACGAATTTATAGAGGAAATGCACATTGTCAACTGGCTTTGTCAATTTCCTCTTGTGGTGCAGGTCCTCTGTTCATATCCCGGCATTAACTGTTGTTTCGCTTGAAAGGTGACTTCGCAGGGGAAGAGCATAAATCGTGACAAGTTTCCTGGATGAAGAGACTTCCGAACTAGTCGCACGCTGCATATATATTTGATTGCAAGTGCCCAAGGATGTGACATCATTCTGGTTTTGACAAACGATCTTCCTGCAAACCAAGTGTGGTCAATAGACGATATTTACATGTAGTTCTGCGATTTCCTTTTTGCCGTGGAAACATTTGTGGAATTATCAGAATTGCAAAGGAAGCGAAATTGTGCATCAGCAACAAACTGATTTGCTGTGATTGGGTCGTTTTTGTGGTTTGCTGGAACTGTAAAATGAAATCTTTCAGTTTGTCTTCCGGCTGACGACACGAGTCTTTGGCCAGTGAGTGGAGCAGATCTTTTTCGATGCAACAAAGTGAACTCCTTGCTGAAGTCAATGATATCTCCAAAAAGGGCTGACACTGCTGCCTCTTGTTGACCTGCGCTGCACTCCGGAATAAGAAGCGAAGAACCAAGCCAGTGGTCTGAACAAGAGATGCTTTCCCATTCAGAAGTTTCTGAACAATCGAAGCTACGATGTTGAAATCATTAGCGAACACATTTTGCAAGCTGGAGTTTCTGCATGCAGTGCTGGCCGAATTATACTTGCGGTAACTTCAATTCCCTTTCACAACCCGGAAACACGTTCTGCAGATATTTTGGTCGGTAATGGAAGCAATTGGGATTTGACCGGAAAGGATAATTTACTTCTGTTGCAGATAGAGCCCTGGGGCAGTTGCTTTGCAATGCTTGGTTCGGCCTTCAACTTTGTGGCAGTGTGCATCACACGGGACAAGTGAAAATGGCACCGGACAAACTATAGCGACACTGAACATGAAATATTTAACATTACCAGTGTCAGTTGCACAGAAATTACACAGGCAGTGTTTTGTGAGAAATTGTGTCACATTTTGTTTTCAAACCAACGTTTCAAACGTCATTTCAAGGTTGTCGCTTGTTCCAGTTGAAGGCGCAATTGCATTGCAAGAATCAGAATTGCAGTTTTCGCCCTCTCAAAGCCTTGAACCCACGTGAGAACAAGAACACATGGTGTTTTGTTTCCAGGATTGATTTCTTCTCACCTCAACGACCTCATAATTGAAGTGAAAATAAGGCTGAAAGAGCCCGAATTAGACCCAGGCGAATTCGTGGGATTGCCGGTAGAATGTTTTCCACTGATGTCAGGGCTGTACGACAATTGTGTGGAACATCATTATCTGTGTGCACGCCAATGATTCTGTTGGGTTTGGTGAAACAGAAAATATGAACTGTGTGCAGAGCATCAAATCGATGGGCAGGACAGGACCATCAACCTCGAGTGAGGATTTGTTCATCCATGGAGCCCTGGCCTCCTGATTTTAGGCCAGAGTTGAATTCCTTCCTCATCCATCCATCCCTGTGGACAGAGGTGGGCAATTTCCCCAGCTGGCAACTTCATTTGGAACATTCTTTCTCTTATGTTGACTAGTTTAAGTATTTGTCTTTTTCATCGGCGACAGGGGGGCAAACTGTACACAACTGGAAAGGCAAGATGACAAAAAAAAGTCAGTCAGAGGCCACACATGCCTGTTGTTCTACCAGTGGGGAAATGGGAACAGAAAACGGGTAAACCCCGAACACAGGATGTGATGTACCAAAAAAAGAACACACTCGCGGTGTGGCCAAGGTTAGTTCAAGAGGAGAACTTGCCTGTGGAGTTTTCCCCGAGGCATACCCCTGAAGTGGCGTTCAGTGGTGTCTCATCTGTGGTCCAAACGTGTTGAGAACAGTCACCCGGTGTCATTTCAGAAAAAGGATGTCTTATGTCATCCCAGATCCCAGAATTGCTGTTGAACGTCTGATCAGAACGATTGGAGCAGATGTGAATGCCTTTACAGGGGATGCTGCTGGGTGCCTGGGCCCATTCCAGATCCTGATTCCTTGTGGGACGCCATGTCATGCACGAGGTTACCAGTGAGCAACAGTTTCATTGATTTTTGGCAGACACAGGGGGCACCATGTCAGACCAGATGAGAGGTGGGGAGGTCTCACAAGGAATGCCATCTGACAACGCAACACGAGTTCTTTACCCCCACTTGGCCATGCCAGAAGCTCCTACACAGCAGAAAAACATGCAAACCGGAAAGTAAAGAAAATCGGGACTTTTTGCAGGAGATTGGTAGACCGGGTGGAGAACATGAAGAAGAACGCTTTGGGAAACGGCTCTACGCAGTGCATTCTGTGCGCGGACGAATTCGGGATCCTCGGTGCTTCGCCTACTCATTGCGATGACTGCAAGAAGGTAACTTTACGCCGCAAATAGCGTGTGTGGTGTGGGAAGATTGTTCCTGTCACGCGATGATCCAATCAATGTGGAGTCTCAGCCTTTGCTTGATGATGTGCACTTTTCATCTCTTGCCATGTCTTGCTCTTGCATGTAATATAGTCGTGTCTCTTGTTTCCTGTCAGGCTTGTTTTTCTGTTATGATAGATATATCTTCGTTGAGAAAGAGAACAGCGCACCTGGCAAATCCCCGCTTGAATCTGCTTTGTTGTCCAGCCTCTCATGAGATTCTGTTCTGCCGCACTTTTGGTGCGAAAACAGCAAGATTCTGGTGAAGCATCGATTCAGTGCTGTCATTTCCTGTTTGAAATGAGATGCAATTGTGTCAGCAAAATCAAAATACGAATAAACATGCGTCAACTCTTGTGGAGTGGAATACAAGGCCTTCCAATCCCCTATAACTGAGCACGCCAGTGTTTCGGTGCCAGTCCTTGGACTTGAAACAATCTCTGACTTTCAGACCACTTTCTCTCTGTCGAAAGCAGTAACTTATAAAGTCCAATTTATGATCTGATCCTTGTTTTTCTGAAAGTTCGAGCAGAACTTACGGGAAATTACTCTTTGCACCGCACGCTTTCCAGGAGATACGGTGGCGAACAGAATCGCCTGACAGGCAGACGGACGGAACAGAGTCCAGAAAAACGACCGACGCTTTGCAGTCAATAATGATCTGTTGAAAAAATGACCCCGGCCTGAGAAATCAATGTCAACCTGTTTCACTCAACAGTTTACCTTGTCCAATAAGCAATCAGGGACCACTTCACTCCTCAAGACTGAAAAGCAAGTTGCTCCGCAAGTTTCCTCTGTGAAAATGCACAACCAGAAAAACCCTGCATGAAAAAATCTGCACTGCAGAAGAGATGAAACAATGTTCCAAATTTCCCACCAAAACGCTTAGCTTTGTGCTTTTTTGTCGTCCCCAAGTGCGCAGCTAATTTGTGTAGACGAGTCAAAATCTGCTTTTGGAGCCAGATTCTGTAATCTCATCTTTTTTTGATCTTGTTAATGACCAGCATCTCTGCCTTCTGTTTTCACTGATGGTAAAAATCGGATTCTCCTGCGGAGGCTTTTTGCGAGACATTTCAGGTGCAGCTTAAAAGACGTGCACCTTCATGTGTGCTATTTTTGTCTTTCAACAGGCTGTCTGCACGAAGTGCGGAGTGGACTCTGTCAATTGCCTACATCAACCACTCTGGTTGTGCAAACTGTGCAGTGAAAACAGAGAGGTAAATGTCTTTGCAAACGCCATGCTGTTCATCCTGTGCTGAATGTTTGTTTGAAGTATCAGAACAAAAATGAACACGAATGCTTTCATAACGTTGATGTTTTGGCGATTTTTAATATTTTTTCCTTTTGCAGTTGTGGAAACGGTCGGGTGCGTGGTTTTTCAAAGGAATTCCCAAACACGTCCTTCCCTCGGGCAAAGGTCGAGGAGTCTACGAGTCCAACAGTCACCGTAACAGTCCGAAGGCTTACCGCGGGGATGGAAGACGCACACACGCACATTCACCCAGCACAGGCAGAACGTACAACACGTGGCACAAGGGTGGCAGGCGTGAGTGTGGCATTATTCTGCAGATTGGTGTGTTGTGTTTATCCATTCTCTGTTTTTGGTCGCGTGATTTAGCAAGCAGGCCGGCATCTTTGAGTCACACTGCCGTCGTCGTCGTCATTGTTGAATTCACACACCCCCCCCCGGCCCTGGAAAAGAAGCTTCACAAATTCCCAACCCTAAGTTTTGTGGATGGCAGCGCGCGGCCTGGACGCTGACAAGTGCCCTGCTGTCCGTTAATTTTTGGCTAAATTTAATTCCAGCTGACATCCTTTTGTTATGTAAATTTCTGGGTTTTTTTTTTTTTTTTCAGAGAATCTGGGTGACAGTTCTGATCAGGAGTCTTCCAGTTCAGACGATGACATCAGTCTCGGGAAACGCAGGTCTGGCCGACACGCCGCTCCGCGCCACGATTCAGGTTAGAGTACACACAAGTGTTTCTTTCCTATTTATTTGCTACTGCCTACGTCTTGTGCGAGAAAAGGTCACTGTGTCGTTTGTGAGATCTCGTCAGATGTTTCGTTGGTTCCATTTTGATCTCTGTTTTTCTTCCCCATGCGTAGTCTTGTCTGCCAGATAAATTCAAGAAACAAATCTTGCGACCTCTCATTTGCTTCAATATATCGCATTGTGGCGACATTGCTAGCTTTCTTCCTTATTGGTTGGAAGTTCTATTTTGAGCATGAACATGAAATGAAACATGAGATGCAAATTACTCAGGCTAGTTGCCATCTGGCAAAGCGAATTGTCCTTTTCGGAACACAGCAGCTTTGAGGTTAAGAGGATGCACAAATATTAATATTTCATCACGATAGGCTGTCTCATCGCAGCTTTTTGGTAGCGTTATTAAATTTATGATTGTAAGAGATTGTTGCAGTCCATTTTGCCCCACGCAGAGAAAGGAACGGCAGGAAAAGAAACACGCAAAAGTCTCCGAGAAAATTGCTTCCCTTGAAAAGGGATAGTTTGCAAGTGTTGTCTCTCGAGGATCTTGTGAACATTTCAAAGAATGCAGATTTTAGGCGATTAATTTTCTCGCAAACATTTTCATTTTTCCCTTCTTAAAACTCCCATCTCGTCGACCAATTTCGAATGAAGAATACGCTCAATCTGCAAGATTGGCGGAGAACCACGAAAGGGTATTTAGCAGCGCATTACTGCTTTGTTGTGCTGCAGCGAGATTTTTAATTGAATCCTAAGGGACTTATTTTCTGTCAATTTAAAATGTGTTGCAGGTAAAATGGAGTCATCAGTGTCTGGTTTCAAGCAGGCAGCAAAGTTATCTAACTGATTGAACCTGCACACAGCAGAAACCAATCTTTTTTCTTTTTCTTTTTTTTGACTGGAGGCTTTTGTAGGGGGCAGAACGAACGAATGTCAAAACTATCGAGTGAATTGACTTGATGTTGTTTGAAGTTTTGCGTTGTTGTTTGTGCAATGATTAAAAAGACGCTGCCGCTGATTTTAGGCGCAGCCCACACAGCAAAAAACGACTTTGACGCATTCATTCCCTTCACAGAAGCCTCCAGCATGCGCGTTGGGGTAAAAATCGGAAATCGGGTGGGGGACGGAGTTTGGAACTCGAGTGAGTTCACGCCATCAGCAATGAATTTGTAGAGAAATGTCGCGAAGTGTCTTGACAAGCTGGATGTGATACCGTTTTTTTTTCTTTGGAAACTTCAGCCCCACAGATCTGGCTGTCAATGAGCGAACATCAAAATGTCTTCAGGAATTCTTCTTTCATTTCTCTCGCGAAAGCGGCATTTTCAATCTTCTATTCTATGAAATCATTCAGCTAAACGATACTTACTTCAATTCAGCACCAACACATTGACAACCACGCCCCACCCCAGGTAACCTGCAACTTTGTCGATGTGACAGCATGCAGTGAAATAACCAAAACATCCGTGATGTACAATTCCAGGATTTTAGTTGACATTTTCATTGTTGAAGTGTTTGTTCAACTTTGTGTCGCTTTATGTTGTTTCATTCAGTTGCACATGTTGTACGGTTTTGCTTCTTTCCGCAAGATGCAAGCTTGAAACAGCAGCACAAAGGAAAAGATACTTCCTGTGCCAAACTGATTGCCGATCGTCCCACCTTCTGTAACATAGCTGCGCACTGAGTTGATGTGACACACCCATCGAAAGCACACGTTTCAGATGATAGATAAACAATTCTTGAAAATCTTCTTCACAGGTGACGAGCAAACAGGTGTTTGAACTTTTTTGTGCTTGTCAACAATTCTGAGACAAGAACAGTCTCTTGTGTTTGTTCACATTCTGTCCCACCTCACACTTCGCATGTTTCGGATTCTTGTTAGGATCTGTTCAGTTTAGTTTCCGGTCCAAATGTGGTTGTTCACGATGCTGGCATTAGACTTTTACATCCGCCTTAAAGTAGTGTGGCAAGGTCATGAATACGCTCATGTTGTTCCTCGATTGTCCTGAATTCGAAATCTTTACGCAGAAATCGCTGACCTTCCGTTTCGGGGACGAAATGCGCCAAAAATCGCCAAAAATGCAAAACCCTGCGATCTTTGGACGAAATAAAAATTGAAGTTGTGGTTTATCTTTCTGCAGAGAGTGACAGCCTGTCGTTGGGATCATCTCGCAGTAACCCGACCTCGGGCGCGCACCTCGGAGACGGAGACGGTCGAAACTATGGCGGCCACAGCGCGACGGAGAGTTCCCGCGAGGATGATCCACGATACGAAACGGAGAGCGACAGGTCCAGCACGGGAGGTAGGCCACAATGCTGGGAAGAAGAAAATTCAACACAAGGGTCTCGTGATTGTTGCTTGAGGAACTGAGGTGCTTCTGCCAGCACATTCTCGTCATCAAACATACTGTTTCAGACACAGTTGTATCCTTCTGCTGAAGATCTGTTCAGCCATCCGTGTTCTCACGTCTTTCAGTGGAGAAATTCTCGCTCGCAAATTTTATTGTTACCTTGTCATTTGTCTTGAAGCTTATCGCGTAGAGTGGGAGTGAGTATTTAACTTGACTGCATTGACTAAATGTCGTGGTATTTTTTTGCGCGTTTCAGTTCTCAGCAGAAACAGCTCGATGAGATCGAACACGGAAAGTTTACAGCATTATCCAGTTGCGAAAAGGTAACAGCTGCTTGCCACACAGAACTTGCGCAAAGGTGCAATTAATCGCGTTGAAAACAGGTTGTTTGTCACATGATTTCAAAAAGATTGGAAATAGCACCAACAAAAAAGGACCCGCGTGAGATAATGGTGCCGGAAAAAAAAAAAAAAAAAAAGACGACGGATTTGTGGGAGAGAAAATTGTTTTGCGCTTCACTCCCTTCGTTGCAATCTCAATTACGAGAAA
>JAAUYG010144325.1_pt1 | contig 11165 bp, 13 predicted proteins | sample 7278091 | NCBI WGS metagenome assembly JAAUYG01 (sample SAMN14350201, study PRJNA611818) | marine sediment metagenome | isolation source: surface marine sediment (0.6m) | place: French Polynesia: Moorea | collected 2018-08
CATTGTGCACAATGATATTGTTTTGCAACCCCTTTCAGATGACATCTGAAATGGTCAGTGACTCTTTTTTTGATGTGGCTTTGATAAGAGCACTTCTCAAAGCTGCACTTGACAACATCATTGTGCACAATGTGACAAGGTGTTCAACTATAGGTCATTGTTGTCTGCCCACAAGAAAAAATGTTCTCCCCCAGTCAATGATAGCAGTCAAAGAATGGATTGAAGTCAGTTGTTTTGCAACAGTCTGCTATGCTTTGCTTTATGACATGATTAGTTATGAGTTTGTTTGTTTTGTTGTTTTGTTTTTATTCTGGATAAGTCTTTGACCCATTCACTGTGGTACATTGTGTTTACACTGCTTCTTGTAATTAACAGATGTGTTGGCCTGAAGAGAAGTTTTTACTGTTGAAAACAACAAATGAAGCTGGGTTACTGCTGAGTGAAAACAAAATTGGTCTCATAGAGCTTTTATCAAAGTGACATTCCATTGTTAGGACAAGAAAGTGAAATTCAAGGCTTATTGCCAGGTCAACTTGGTGTAGCTTTAGAGGAAAATTCTGTTGAGTACATCTTTTATGCAAATGAATCTGCAGTGCAAGAACATGCTGAAATGTTGGAAGAAGAGGTATTGTTTGATGCTCAAAACAATGATGAAAGTTCAAACAAAACTGAACAAGTAGAGAGTGGTTTTGTAAATGACACAGATGCAGACACATTTATTCTAAGTGAAAAGTCAGAGAATTCAGATGTTTGGGAGCTTGATGAAACCCTGATTTTTGGAGATGGGATGTGCGAATGTCCACAGTGTGTTTGGAGTGGTGAATGGAGCAATTGCGAAAGCACTGAGTCAGATGTGAACAATTCATTCATTGATGACCAAGTTCCTCATGAGGCATTTGATTTCTATTTCTAAAATGGAACTATTGCAGCCATGCAATTTATCCACTATTGCAGCCATACAATATATTGTGTTTGTGTAGCAAAGTGTGCTACAAAATGCAGTTTTCTTTATGTTGGAAACAACTTGAACATTGTGAACATTCAGATATATTGTTCTAGTTATAATGTGTGACAATTGACTGTTTATGCTGTTTTGTTCACATCATGAGATGCTTAATAAAAAGCTCACTATGTGATGACTTGATCATGATGTTATGTTCTATTTGTTACTACAGAATGCATACCTACATTGAATACAATGAGTTCTCCAACTACAATCTCATCTGGGCAGAGGATAATGTCACTGATATATATACACGATCGATTATTTGAGATTAACACAAGCTAGTGATGAAGAAATAGAAACAGCAACTCCCAGTTCAGCTCCAATATCATTTTCCATGTCATTTGTGGCTACTTATGTAATGAAAAAGCTGACAAACATAGTCCACAAACTGTGTACTTCTTCACCCAATAGAAAATTTGCTGTGTATGTGAAACATTATGGTCCTTGAGGAAAATATATTCATGGAGTCCACATTGAAGTCAGTTCAGCTAAACTTGATTCAGGTTATGACTTCAAAATGTGGTTTCACTATGATGTTGAGTCAATTGCAGATTGCAACAACATGTGTTGAGAATTGAACATTTGGCAACAGCGTATAAGTGAGAAATAGAAACTGGATCTGATGGAACAACCATTGCAGCTGTTTTTTTGGACAAACAATTTGGAAAAATTGTAGCTGTACATTGATTACATACAGTGAACATTTGCAGTCATATATGTCTCAGAACAAAAGTTGGATTGTATCAAACACTTAGATTAATAAAACATAACATTCTGATGTTATGCTTTCTTGTACTTCTTTCAGTGGCCTCCAACTGGGAAAGGATTGGTCTGCTATTGCTGCTGGCAGATGATCTTGACTTTGATGTTGAAGATGAACTATTACTTCTTTGCTGTCTGAAAGAATTGAAGCCCAGAAAATGAGTTGACCTGCCAGACCAGAGAAAATATGATCATTTCACAAGCACATCATACTCTGATGAAGAGTTTGTGCAACAATTCAGGTTTCAAAAAGGGGATATGTGTGTCCTGGCTAGCAGATTGGGTTTGCCAGAAAATATAGTTTTCAGCAACAGTGTTACTGCCAGTAGAGAAGAATCAATGTGTATGATTCTAAGGCACCTCAGTTATCCAAATAGGCTGTGTGATCTGATATCACAGTTTGGCAGATCAGAGAGTGAAATGTCTATCATTATCAATGAGAGCATAGAATTCATTGTTGCACAGAACAAAGATGTGTTTGCTCCTTGGCTCAAGCATGAAGAGTTTGTGGCTGTAATTACTCAGAAAGGATCTCCATTGAGGAATATTTGGGGATTTATTGATGGCACTGTAATGTGAATATGCAGACCAAAGTACTTGCAGGAGTGTATACAGTGGACATAAAAAATGTCATGCGATCAAATACCAGTGTGTAATGTGTCCAAACAGAATGATTGCACATTTGTACAGTCCTTATCCTGGTAGACATCATGATGCAGCTTTGTTCAGAGAGAGTGAGCTTGAGAATTACATCTGTCAGGTGTTCAATGGTCAAGGGCAACAGATGGCAATCTATGGAGATGCTGCTTATCCACTGCATACATACTTGGTATCACCTTTCAGTGGGGCAAACAGGTCTGCCAAACAAATAGCCTTCAACACAACAATGTCACCTCTGTGATGCAGTGTAGAATGGGGGTTCAGAAAGATTGTATCCATATTCACATTCCTGGATTTTCACAAGAACCAGAAGCTGTATCTGCAGCCATTGGGTCCCTATTTCCAGATTGCAGGTCTACTTGCAAACTGTCACACTTGCCTATATGGTAGCAAAGTAGCCCAGTATTTTAGACTGGTACCACCTACATTGGAAGATTACTTGTACTAAAAATGCATGAAAACTGTATCCAAGAATGTAAAGTCAAATTTATTGCAGCTGTACACTGAGTACATTGCAGCCATACAATGAAGAAATGCAACTAGAACCAAATGTGATACAAATGCAGCTGTACACCAGTACATTGGAGCTGTACACTGTATTTTCCTTGTGATCTAGATTGTGATACACTAGTCTTTCACATTCATGTTGCCAGTGAAAGTGTGTCCAGCAATGAGTAGATGCAATGCATTTTGTATGTATTGTAGACAGCAGGCAGGAGCTTTGATATGGTTTTTTGATGCCAACTTTTTCAGTTCATCAACTTCAGTTTGAATTTTGTTAATTTGCTCTATCAGTTCCTGTTTGTCAAGAATACATTCGCCTTCTTTACATGTGAACCTGTTGAGATCTATTGTTCCCTGAGAATCAAAAGTTGTCCATGATGAAATGCTATTTTCTTCTGAGCTGGTTTCTTCCCAAATTATGAGAGGCTGTATGAAATGAAAAAAAAGGAAAAATATATGTTCAGACTGGTGAGCATTTATTGCTACAGACCATTTATCTCCACAATTCAGTTGTCATCTTGGGCAGATTTTGGTAGGCCAAAGACAACATACTCTTCCCCACCACAACTGATAACAGTGCTCTCTTCCAAAGTAGGGACAGGGGATACTGCTGGAGTTGGAAATGATGTGCTAGGCTGTGGTTCCATTTGTGAAGGAGCTGCATCACTGCATTTAGCTCCTTCTACAAGAATACGCAAACATTTCTCTTCCAGGGCCATATTTTGTTCCTCCAGTTGCATCTGTCACTCTTGTAGTTCAATCAATTTCTCTTGCTTTCTTTGAAGTGTAAGAAGAAGCTCATCAAATGTGGTCATCTTGCTCACCTTCTCTAAAATGACATATGTGATAAATAGTACAGTTAACAAATGTGAGATGTTCATATTAAGTTTGAAGCAAAGTTGTGATATGTCACTCTGTGAATAATACATTTCTGTGATAATGAAAACAGTTACTTTTCTTTGGTACAGGAGATGTATCAGGTTCATTAGCTGTCTTGACTTCAGTTTTGTTGCTGTCTCCTTCTGTATATAGAGAAAGGAAACAAAATTAAGATAATGAAATTGATTGAGTCACAAATTGCAGCTGAACACAAATAGAAAAGGATGAGATTAATTGCAACATCAATTTACCTCCATGCATTTGTTCCAGTCTGAAGTCAAGTTTGGTCTTAGGTTTTTCTTCTTTAACTTCAGTGACACCAGTATCAAAGCACTCCATGATAGAGTCCATTCTCTGATCCTCCTCTGTGTCAACTACATCAATACTGCTTCTGCAAAAAAAGAAAAGGAATATTTAGAACAATTTTTATTGAATTTGGTCTCAATCAGTTTTACAATTTGAGCCTGTGTTGCAATTGACCAATATATTAAGCAAATGTGATTACACATATGCATTTCTCTGGGCTGCATGTTTTTTCTTATGCTTTGCAATCATGCCAGCAACTCTGTCTTTACATGCCCTGTATGTCAACTCTGGACCAGTGTAATGGGGTTCTCCAGTCTCATCATTTTCATGGGCATCAGATTCAACACATGCTGCCACCAACACCCACATATCCTTAGGCTGAAGGAACTGGTACAGATTGCAAGCCAATGTTTCAATCTGTAAAACTTCATCCATCCTTTCAGAGAACAATACACATTGAGATTTGTTCTCCTTCTTTGGCACCTTGAACTTTGCAACAGTTTTCTGGAAAGAAATGCCCAAAGTTTAGCAGCATTCATGTTAGTGCCAGTTGTTATAATTACTTTTTGTTGTGCAACTTCAGAAAGTGACCTTTGTCAGTGAATCAAATATTTTAAGCTTGGCAGCAATTGCAGTGCATGAACTTGTTGCTACCACACACACCAGAAAGATGCCATTCTAGTTCAGTATACTATTTTTGATGTTTGGCTCAATCAGAGCACAATTGCAGTCATACAGATATGTACTTGTAGCTGTACAGTGTACAGCTGCAAGTATAGTTTCTGATATACAGGCAAAAGGAAAAAATAAATATTTTTTGTGTCCAACATAGCTGAACTTTTTTTGTGTGTTCCATTGGGTCCCAGCTATGTCCTCACCAAGTTTCAGCTTCATAACTTAAAATGCTTCTTACCACTTATGAATTGGGTGTGGCCATTTTATCAAAGTTGATGGAATGACTTAAAAGATGACATGACACCCATATGGCTTGAGTCAACATTGACATACTCTTGGTCATCATTAATTGAGACATGTGCTCAGTCAAAACTCTGATATGTGCTCGATGAAAACTCAGAAATTTCACAAATTTTCATCCATAACTTGAAAAGTATTGAAAGTCCAGTTCTGAAACTTTGCACACTTCCTATGTGGACATTGGAGAGTATGTACAAGAAGTTTCAACTTCCTGTCACTAATAGTTTCTGAGATAGCACACAGGTCTAGATCTATTCCTTCAAAAGGCATGGAATTGCAGCTGTACAGTGTACAGCTGAAATTGTTGGGACACACAGGTCTAGATCTATGTGCTGTTAGGACTGATTGGAGCTACAATTTTGCTTGGATTAGGCATCATAGTGCTAGTTTTTTTGAATGACTGCCTCACAGTTTTCTTGTTTCACTGGGTACTTCAAGGATTTCACATGATGAACCCAAATCCCTAGATAAGCAGTCAAAAATTGTACATTTAGGCTGTACAACCCCCTCTCCACACAGATCTAGAGTTACAGACAGAGTGAAAACATTGAGAAAATAGTTTCTCTAGATCTAAAGTAAATTGAAGCACCAAGTCTAGATCTATTCCATCAACAAGGCATGAATTGCAGCCGTACAGACCCCCCTCCACACAAGTCTAGATCTAAAGGGATGGAATTTGAGCTATACAGTGTACAACTGCAAGTGTTTGGGGCAGACACACACACACAGCCTACCCTTTGAGAGACATGATTTCTAGATCTAATCACAATTGGAGATATGTAATATGTCACCTAATATAGCTCATGAAAAGTCAGAAAATTTCTCAACAAACTCTTGCAAATCAGATTGACCAAACTGTCAGAATGATACCTGAGAGAGGCAAGTCAGAAACTCCTATGTACACAACACAAAACTTGCTCAATCTGGTGTAGATTTGAGATTTTTTATCCAGATTACATGCTAAGTGATACAAAAAAGTTGGTCACCCAATCTGCAACAGTTTGTGGTGTAAATTTTCTGACTTTTTGCAAGCTATCTCAAGTGACATGCCATAAATTGTAGCCATACATTAGAAAATATTGTTTTGAGATAGAAATCACATCTGTTGTATGATGTACAGCTGCAATTTTTGCACTTTTTTTCCCAATTTTCATTCATTCAGTTGTGAGGAATTCCCTTTGGTGGCCATGTTGGATTTGCCAAATTTTTGGCATTTTTGATATGCCATTTTCAAAGAAATAATTTAGGGTGTTCCAATGGCCAGATTTGATTGCAAAATGGCTCAAATGAAGCAGAAAGACTTCAACTTCAATATTTCAGCAACTTTATTACCTTTGGAGGCATTCTTCTTGATCAAAAATATTAAGGGAGGTCACTGATGTGAAAACTTCAAAATTAGCAGAGCTAACATATGCTAAGGGCAGGAAATCACAAAGAGACCCTGTGTGACATCACAGGAATGTGTGTAGGCTTCCCCAAAATAGCGTCACGTCAGCTGATAGCGTAGCTGCACAAAAACTGTCTATTTATTTATGATGAAATTTTACAGTGCAAAAAATTGGACGGAGAATTCGTGAACATACACATACACAATTAACGGACAGTTTGTTTCAGCAGTTGCCGAGGGCAAGCCCTCTTTACAAAGATCCTTTGCGCAAATTCTGAAGGAACACACAGCATCAAAATTTGATTACGCGCAGCACAAATCTTGGCTCCAAGAAATTTTGCAATTCAGAAGCAAAGGAGGAAGTCTCTCAAATCCAATGTTTCCCAATTCCAACAAGCAGACAAAGGACCATTTTGCATGCAGATAATTTTCAGTCACAAAGCAAAGAATTTTGTTCGTTGACTGAGGTAAACACAAGAAACGGGCCTTTTGCGCGCGTCATTGCAGTGACGTTGTCCTTGTGCACTGGCAGTTCCTCGCAACAAGAATGTTTGTCTCTGATAAAACACAGGGTCCACCGGCTAACTGTCCATCTTCACAAACACCTTGGGCCTTGAAAAGATTTTTATGGCCTCTTCAACTTCAGCGAGCTTCCTGTCCAACTCTTCCTTCTTTTTCCGAATGGTAAATGTGTCTGTTCTGATGGGCAAACACGATATTTGCCGAACCAATTCTGCATGCGCTACAAAACAAAAGAGAAAGTTGCAGGTGATACTGATACAAATGTTAACAGTTCCCAGTCTTCACAATGATGAATTATAATTCGCGAGTAAAAGAGAAAGCTTTGCTTACAACTCCTCAGTTTCTTCAGTGTTTCCTCCTGCTCAGGCTTCGGCATCACTCTGTGCCCCGGCGGCAGGTCAGGATCAGGAGTATTCAGCCGTCTCTCCTCGTCTTGCCTCGCCCACTCTTTCTGCCGACTGACCAAACTGAAACATGCACATAAATTTTCAAAACTACTCAATGTTGGTCTCTCAAATCTGAGTAAAGGACACGCCAAAAGTTTCAAAAACACAACCAAAAGCTCCCTCCCTGCCAAATGAAAAAAAGTTGGCATCTGGAAAAACAACGGTACTCACTACTGTGGTACAACGCCCTTCTGGTAGCTGTTAATTTCCTCTTCTTTCTTCTTCTTCAGGTCATCGAGCATTGTCAGGCTGGGGCTTCTGCGGATCCCAGAGTGCCTCGCTGCCCGACCGTTTGCTTTCACAAAGTCGATGTCATGACGAATGAGCTTCACCTGATTGCGCAAAAGAACAAGAACAGTCACTGATTGCTTAACCCGTCAAAACGGGTTGCCCAGAAAGTTCAGTGCTTCCTTTCAATCAGGCCATGATGTCATTGTCCATTCAAAATTGATCGATCCAAGGTCGGCCGAAACTGCTACTGCTGGTTGACACTTGTGTCAAACAATGTGCACGCTCAGTCAGCGTAAAGGCCTGCATACTGGTGTGATGGTTTGACATCTCAGAATGAAATTTCAGTTGTTGAAGCGACATTTTTTTTCTGTACTGAAAAGGCAGAGGTCAAAAGCCAAAAGCGGGGGGGCGGGGGGGGGGCACCGGCCTGGTTTTCATGCTACGACAACGACGACGACGACTCCGCAAAGGCTAACGCGGCCCAAAGATATTTGTTTCTCAAGAGAAAAAGTTTCTGATCTGATGAAGCACACCTGTCTTGCACTGTCAGCCTTCGGCACCGAAAGCTTTTCGTCCGTGGGCTCTGCTGATGAAGGACGACTCCTTGGGACAGGAGACCAACCACTTCTGGAATGTGCTCGCAGGTATCCTGTTGCGGAAGGCGGTCTGGATCCGGCAGAGGGAGGTCTGGATGGTGCGTCTCCACCCTGAAAGATTCACCAAGGAAGATTCTGTTGAAACTGCTCTTCCCCACGGTGATAAAATGGTTTTCTCCGACAGCATCATTGACTGTTTGGAGGATCTGGCGATCATTGGAAGAATATCAAAGAACGGATTTTTGGCGAATAACCCCCTCCAGAATGCACATCTCTTCCACCTATATGTGTAAATGTAGGCCTTATAAGGTCGAGGGCGGGGCACAAGCTAGCCTTCTCAGTGTTGACGTTTCCTCAGTGAACACAGTCCTCAATACGCTTCTGTTTCTCACCTCAATCATGAAGTCCTTCACTTTGGACGGGACAGCTTCGTACTTGGACGATTTCCACAGGGCTTTGACTGGCACAGGTTGTGGGGCCTCCGCCTGCTTTTTCTTGCTTTCCCTTTGAATGCGTCTCATTCGGCGAATATTTTCCGCGACGTGATCCTTTGGTTCTGGCTCTGAAAAGAAAACGGACACAGTGGAGTTGAATGCAATTTCATCCGGACTCACTTTCGTTGCATTCCTGCCTCCAGAATACTCCAGAAAAGCGACAAAAACATTCGCGGCGTGCGCACGTGTGGAAAGAGGACAAGTGAACTCTTGCAGGCATTTTCTGCTCAAGCTTCTCACTGCGACAACACCTGAGCAGCACAAACTGATCGCAAGGAGCTCTTACTTTTCCTGGTTTGCTGTCCACCGCCAGCTGAATAGCCTCTTCCTGTGACTTCAAACAACATGCCGACGGTGCCTCTGGTTCCGTGACTCGCAAACTCCGCTGCCTCAGGTCGAGTGCGACCAGGCGGCAAGTCTCCCCGGTCAAAGGGCGGATGTGCAGCTATGGGTCCAGACAACATGGAAACCATCGTTTAGGAATCTGAAATAGATTGATTGCAAAATCAGTGTCAGAGACTATGAGGCGAAGAGGAATTTTCTGTCACAAGCAGCTTCAAAACCTGACATCGCACCCCTGTGCCGCTTTACTCATGGTTTACAAGTGGTTTTGTCTTGTTTTGGCTTTTGTTGTCAGGGGAGAGGTTCTCTGACTGACAACCCCAACCCCCCCCCCCCAGGCCACCCATTCTAGTCCCATGAAACACGAAATAAGCCAGTTGTTTTTGTTTTGGCGGCATAAGGATGCCTTCTCAGGCACAAACGACACAGGGGGGTCTTCTCAAGGAGAAAATGAGATCTCAGGCACAAATGACAAGGGGGACATCAAAGGAGAGATGAGACACCCCTAAAGTATCTCAGGGATCGATCAAACACAAGACCTCTTGAAAACTCCACATCTAGACTGTTTCTCAAGTCATGAGGCTTGCAATCTTGCTCTTTTATCAGTCAAGGTATACTCTGCAGTGTGGTCTAGAGCTACGCCACTGTGTTCGTTGGCTTACTGCAGAATAATACCCATTTTACACAAAGAAATTTACCATGATTACCGAAGCTAGAAACATGGAAGCAATGTTTGATCACGTGACGGAGACCGGCAGGTGCTTGTCTGAAGAATTGTGCCGATGCGTTCTTTTTATTGCAAAAATATATGGTAACAACTTATGTGGTTCATTTTATGTCCACTGTCAAATAAGGATGAACAAATACAGCAAGTTATCAGTGATTACGCAAGTTTTTAACTGAATTTAAAGGTCACACAGTGACAAAATAGCCAAGTTTTTTTAGTGCAAATATCAAGCAGATAAAACAATGGGTCAATATTTCTGCAGGTGGCTTCAGTGCCTTGGCAACGCACGATGCCAAACGGAGTGAAGAAGATTTTGACATTTTTACAACGGAAGCCTTTCCCAAAGAGCTGATTTACAGATCAACATGTCGAAAGGTGTTGGTGCAAAATCGCGGGCTGAGAAAGGAGGGAAGTCGGGGCCAGCGAACGTGCCGACACCAGCAGCAGTCATCCGCGAAATTGTGCCAGGGAAATTCAATGACCAAGACTGGTGAGAAGAGCTTTGGCTCGTTCGTTGTTCTTTCTGTATCTGCAGATGGAGATTGAGAAACAGAGCCCGATCCTTGTGTACCAACACAAAACTTCGAAATCCAGATCGAGATCTGTCTTTGTGGAAATGACGACCGAAAAACCGATGACATGACAACATTTGCAGGAATTTGATGATAGAACGAGATGATGGCGATGACTTCATCAAAGATCTTGTTGAAGAAGTGTGCTCTTCCGCCTTGCACATCATTTATCAAAACTACATTCAAGCGCAACTCATTCCGTACACAGTCCTGCAAGCAAAAGATGCCATGCTGGAGATGATACAGGTGAGAAAGCTCATCGTCCCTTTTCCATTGGTCAATCCGTGGACACTTCCCATCCTCGGTAGAAAGCGAATCATCTTTTGCCGACTTTAAATTGTTCATAACGAACGGAAAATCTGTCTGAAACTCTGATACCGCATTTCCAGTGGCAGTTCTTGGCGTTTGATGAAGGAGAATGTGACGTTGAGACGGATCCAAACTGGATGGAAGACGACGGTCAGTCTTTGAATTTCAGTTCTGAGCGCACCAGTTGTGCAAATTGCCTTGAGATTTGCAACCATTGTCGTGTCCCTCAGGCCCCCACCCATCACCTCCATTTTCCCTGCCGCACGGCACTGCCACACATGTGACACTGCTGCTGCCGCGCCTTGCGTGAGTTCAATGCTGCAATGCTTGTTCGCCCTCAAACTGTGACTGGATGAACACTGGGTAATTTCATTGACATTTTCTAACCTCACTGAGAAAATTACATCTGATCAAAACATAAAAGCAATGTGTGTGGCTGTGAAATTC
>JAAUYG010010802.1_pt1 | contig 11164 bp, 7 predicted proteins | sample 7278091 | NCBI WGS metagenome assembly JAAUYG01 (sample SAMN14350201, study PRJNA611818) | marine sediment metagenome | isolation source: surface marine sediment (0.6m) | place: French Polynesia: Moorea | collected 2018-08
ACCTTTGTAAAAATAAAATACTTAAAATTTTTTTCCGTTTATTACTAATTTAAATCAATCCACAAAATTTTTTTTGCGCGGGGTGTAAAATTTAATTGATTTTTACTTAACCCCCCCCCCCCCAAAAAAAAAAAAAAAAAAAAAAACTTATTGGTGATATATATGTAGTTTACTTGTTGATGTTTCCCTTCATAACAAATCACTTCAATGGCCATTAAGGTGATGGGAACCTTTCACGCAGATATCAGAAGCGAACTCTTTTTTTAATCTGAACCAATGTGTCTGTCTACGTCTCATACCTCAGGCACAAATGGTTTTATTTTTGTTAATTTTCCGCAAAGACTTACAAGAACTGATGACGTATATGCAGTTTCCTTAGGCAATTTTGCATGATCAACACCTGAAATTTTCAGTGTAGCCCAATGCAGTCAGTATAATTATCAGATCATTCTGTTAAATTATAATTAAAGTGCTGCGAGTACTTTTAACACATGCTTAACCGACAGCAACTAGCTTGGCTGCCATAGTGTCTCTCCCCAATGACGACTTACTCCAGCTGACAATTGCAGAAGGCATATGCATCCCACTGTTATAAATATAAACATATATCGGCCACAGCTGAAGGGCGAAGGAACTATTTCTTTCCACACCCCATTGCACATTGGAATCAGCTTGACATCAAGTGTGTACAGGGACCATACTCTTTAGCTGCACTCTTAGGTAGACTAGGTAGCAAAACCCCATCCCTCTGCACGTATACTCCAACAGAATTCTGTGGGTATTCCAACAAAGAAAGACAATACAAGACAAGATTGGAAACTCACCAGTTCACAACTGCCATTATCAAGTGCTCAAAATATACCTATACATTGGTTCTACTTTCAGTAACAGGTATGGAAACCACAATTTATTGGTGGAATGAGAATCGAAAGAATGGCCTAGCGGATTGAACCTTTCACCCGCTGAAGGAGATTGCTTGGTGTGCAAGCTGGTCATGGGTGGAGTCTTGGGCGTTGCAATATCAGTTTTCTTGGACTTGGCGGAAAATTACTGACCCTTTTTAGTCTTTTGGAAGGACACGAAATCATCTGCGACAGGCTATCTGTTAATAGTCCTCGTTGTGGTCGAGTGTCTAGCTGTGTTAACCTGGGCAGCTTTCCGGGGAGCTTGTGCCATCGCCTACCACATAAAAGACATCAAGGTTTTCTACGTATAGATCACTTTACAATATTATGGCTTGGCGTTTACTTTTACCTGTCACCTGATATCCACCTGGTGTGTCGTACTGGTAACCTGTACACGGTACATTGCAGTGTGCCGCCATGAGAGAAGTCAACGTTGGTTGGCTTCAAATGTTGTGATGAAAGCCACCGCCATCGCTCTATCGGTCTTTATAATAACACGTCTCTTTGAACGTTACAATGTATATTTTCTACGATAGTGCCAGAAGTTGATTTGAGAAGGTGACGGTAGAGTGGACAAAAAGCCAACTGTACTAATATATATACCCAACAGTAACTATATATACATGTAGCTTGGCTCTTTACGTGGCTCCCCATTCCACGATCGCGTTTTGGACGTACAAGATGGTACGATTGCTGGCGGAAGCTCGCAAACACAGACAGGAAATTACAACTGTGTCTGTGGACGAGAGATTACATTTTTTTTGGTCATTGTAGTTATAGTTTTGTTGTGTGTCAACTTACCCTCCCTGTCAATCGAATCTGGGCTTCTGTGTCTAATTCAAACAACGTCTGCCCAAAGGCCCGGTTTTATCACAGCTTTTTGGTGTACTTTGGCCCAATTTTTAAATTCTGCTATAAATTTCACCATTTTCGTCCTTTGTTGTAAGATGTTCATGAAATAAGTCATCAGTATACTTTGCAGGAAGGGTCAAATTGGCCCATGGCCTAATAATAAGGCTTCATTGGGAACTGATGAAGCTGCTAGCACTAGTAACAATAGGTCCAGTTGGGGTAAATTCGTCAGCGACTATAAAGTCCTAGGATATATAAACTTCTGAGTGTTTTGGGTTGATAAAAGAAAATTCCCAGACATTTAAGGAACTGGCAGATGTTGAGGTGTTAATTAAAGGGGTCTGGATAGTAAAATCACATGGTGTTCAAAAAGGTTACCATCATGCTATTTTGATGGGTATTACTAATATTATTAGAAATCAGACTGCAATATGCCATGTCTCTAGTTTAGGTATACATGATATACGCATGCAGTTTTACTATAACACCAAATGGCCAAAAGGACATATATTAAAGCAGTAACCAATTGCATGTAATCAGGTGTGAGCAGCCGAGGTATTAAAACATGAATGTGCACTTGACTTTATGTGTACAGAGTTGGTGTGCAAAGTTCGTGACAATCGTGAAACTAATTCTGCCTGGTAAAAGGCATTAGTATTGTGTGAAACTAATAGGCATTTGTGTGCGGTATTTAATTTGTGATGTGGTTAATAAATGTGGCAACATTTGGTATATAGCAAAGAATTATTTCAATCTTAAAATGGTCATGTAAATGAATAAATAAATATCCATTTAGTATTGAAAAGATGTTTGTGTGGTGGCCATGGCAGTAACAGTACATCCTAGGAATGTGTACTTGTAACTACATGTATATATCTAGATAAATAGATCACTAAATAGGTAAAATTGATAATGCTGATAACAGTGGATTGCGGAGACGAACACGTATATTATTTACACATGTACTTATTATACCGTACATGATCTGGTCAGAATGACAATGGTGGCACAATAATTTAATGAGGCACAATAACATGCATTTAAATTCTGTTATGGAATCTTTGTAATAACACAACAATGTAGAGTGTACAGTGTGCTAGACGGGTAATTGTACTGTTTTGTTTAGTTACTGATATTAGATTCCCTTGTTATTTTAACTATGCTTTGTTCAAGATAACATTGTGTATCACTTGTTATGAATCTTCAATTGCATTTTTTTTTGTGGAATATTTTTTTGTTTTGACAGAATGTCTTGCATATGCTTAAGTATAGTTATGTATGTGAATAAAATCGTAATAAAAGAAACACGACGTTTAATTTCTGAACGATGTCTACCTAACGACATGCACACAAAAACTTGACTTGAAAGATTCAGACACAAAATGCATGTTTTGTATCTGCTTGATTGTGTCCGTAGAGCTCTTGCTATGGCACAGGTTTCTTTCGCCCGTCATTGTTGTCATCATCAATTTGTAAATGATTTTCTCAGTAAATTGACAACAAATTTTGTGCAAAGGTAGCTCTCCACCAGATCTCTGGACTACATTTTTATTTTTTATTTTATTTTATTTCAGTTTTTGGATTTTTGAATTTTAGTGACTTGTTTGCATTAACAGATGGACCCCATGGGAGTGGGAGTGAACATTTCAAACGCACCTCCTCTGACGGTTCTTAAACCAATGGAATTAAACTTTTGTGGCATTTTGCCTATGGGTACTTTCACAAAAGTTACTTGCCAAATATTTTAATTCCTGACTTTCACAAAAAAGTATTGAAAACTTTTAAAAAATCCTGACATGGGAACATATTGGCCAGCCAATCCAACTTTTCCTTTCAGTGTGGCACTTGGTGGATATAGCTTTGGCGTCCATTGCTTCAGCTGACTGCGGTATACAGTGGCATTGTGGCATATACTTGGATGAGTCGATTACAGAACCCAGTTGAAATGTGTCTTGGGAGGGCTTTGAAAGCATGCTCTAGAAAAGCGCTTTAAGAGTAAGGGCATATTGAGATATAACACAGAAGCCCAGCAGGCTACCTACTAGGCTGTTGTGGGGGGAGAAGGAAGGGGGGTTGGAAATGTTTTTCTTTTCTTTTGTTGGTGGTTGTATCAGCGCATGTTGGTTTTTTTCCCATTCATTGCTCCACTGACGAAATATACCACACCGACGGAAATATACCACATTTATTGCTCCACTGACGGAAATATACCACATTTATTGCTCCACTGACGGAAATATACCACATTTATTGCTTCACTGACGGAAATATACCACATTCATTGCTCCACTGACGGAAATATACCACACCGAGCCATAGCTGCATTATATAAGCTCCAAATACGCAAAAACCCATTCGGCATTGCAATATTGAACGGAAGTATTTGGTTGGAGTGGGTAATGGACCTATGTGGGGCTTTATTCCATTATTCAAACTCGTTGAAATTTAAATGGAGGGCACAACGTATAGCACGGCCAAAGACTTTTAAATTTAGACTGTGCTGTCAATGAAGGGCAGTGCTGAAACATACACTCATCACAAAAATTAAAGGAGCGATATTTTGAATTGGACTGACTAAGCATATATCACTTCTTGTGATACCAATATTTTTCCCATATGAAGCGTGGAGTGTCCTTGAGATTATTCTGGCACTTTCATTAAATATGGAAACTTCTGGAGATGTCTCGGTGTCTGTACACACAAATAACCCTAATGAAAGTGTGGTTTCAGAAGCGGGGTTCATTATTTTTTTTTTCTGAAATGACAATGATGAAGATATATCTGGAAATATTGATCATATCGAGTATGAGGAGGGGGGAGGCGGTATGCTTTCAGCGCTTCCTAACTTATCTGGAAGTTATTACAGCCGTCTAGATGTTGGAGCATAACATCCACTAGGCATTGAGATGTTGGAGCATAACATGCACTAGGCATTGCGAGGTGGAGGCCTAGTAGTTGTGCGTAGTGTGTTTGCCATAGTGTGTAATCATCGGCAAAAGACAAGTGCATGCACTAGGCATTTTTCCATCCACACGTTTTATATATTTTACATTCAAAATTAGTCGTTTAATTATTCACTATGTAAATAATTAAATTCACACTATGAAAATAGTGTTTTTCACTATGTAAATACTCGACATTTGACCTTGTTACCTAAGACTTGTGCAACACCAAGTTTTTCTAACAATAGTCCTGTCATCCTACGTCATCGCTGTTTTTCATCCACATACAGCCTGCTTGGGGGAACTTTAGGCAGCATAAAGGGTATATATATATCAGGCACAACAAGGCATGGAATGAAATTTGTGTATGAGAGAAAATTGCCGATATGCTGCTAACTTTGCAGGAATCCTAGACTATTCCTATTTCTTACACTGGTTATAATAGAAAGCGCAGTTTGCTGGTGTAATGACGAAACGGCCTTAGTTCCAAATGCAGAAGAACGATATCTTGAAAGAAATATTCAGTCTGAAAATGCTTACTCTACACCATGTTTATGGACGGATCTTGTCCCACTATGGTCTGTTTCCTGATCTCTCTGGCAACTCAGTAGCTTGTGCTGTTTTCTAGAAAGGCCAAAAGTTATCTGTCGCGACTTACCTTCTGGCGATACTCGCTGTGGTGGATAGTCTTTTTCTGTTAATTTGGGGAACCCGGAGGGCTTCTCGTGCTATTTCTTCCCCGTACAAGTAATGAAGGATTCCAGTGATTTTGGCCATACCTACAACATTATGGCTTCTGTTTTGCCTCTATGTACTTCCCTTTTCTGCGATAATTTTCTGTATGTACAAAATTATGCGGTCTCTAGCATCAGCTCACAAACGATGTCAAGAAAGGACAAGCGCCTCCGGTGACCAGCAAGAGATCACTTTCTCTTTGGTGACTGCAGTCGTTTTATTCATCATGTGCCGGCTCACTGTTCTCGTGAATCGAATCTGGGTGTCGGTCGCCTAGCCGGAACAGAGAACGCTTCTGTTTCTGCTTGTACCAGTTTGTAATTCCTCCATTTCCTTCCTAGTATTTGTTCTCTATTGCAATGGGTTCAGGAATCGTGTAATTGGTATGCTGTTAAAAGGATTGAAGGTTGCACCAGTGTCTACGACTGCCTCACTGTCATTCAGTGAAGCGGGAACAGCTTGATGAACCAGAAGTCATGTTCAACCTTTGGGCTCAGAATTTAAGCTAAACTCAGCAGTAACAACCGAGCTCATGAGGGCCAATGCAAGAACCTGAAGAATTAAGGTTAAGTGAAACGGAATGTTAAAACACTGGTTCTTTTTACTTCAATCTTTGCTCAGTCTCTGTAATTGTAAAGTCTGTTAGAATAAGAAATCAATGATATCATTGATATTGTGAAAAAATCTGGCAGAATTTTGTTTTTCTTTGGCTTTTACAGAAATTACATCCGAAGAGTTACCTGGCATATGACCGGTACAAGTTTTAAAATAATAGAATGCTGTCAGCGCCTTTGAATACATCATATGATTCACTATAAAGATATGGGGAGGAAAAAGGATAATCCAGATAGGCAGTTTTATATAGATGCATGCTACAAATCTTCCTCAGCAACAAGCCAGAACACAGGCTGCACTGGCTAGAAGATAAAGGCAGGACGTGTAGTAGAATGGGAATGGGCTTAATGCCATTTTATGGATACAAAATGCGCTACGTTTATTATATTCTGCAACGTCAGCATTCTTCCGTAGAGACAAAATTCGTTACGTAATAAATCTTCCAAATATTATACATGTATATGATATAGACGTGGGTATTTCCGTCCATTGTATATTGTTTTCAGACGCCATTAAGGTGATGGGAACCTTTCAACGCACACACCCGAAGGGTTGTTGTATAACCTAGGCTGAATGTGTCTATAAATTCTGCCTGAGGCGCAAAGGATGTCTTATTTTTGTTACATTTCATCAGAGATTTACACTATTTGATGACATCCATGCAGCCTTTCTAGGCATTTTTGTGTGCAAAACACCTGAACTTTTCAGTGTAGCACACATTATAAATATGAGATGCAAAACACCTGAACTTTTCAGTGTAGCACACATTATAAATATGAGATCACTCTGTCAAGTTCCATTTAAAGCGTTGAGAGTTCTTAACACATCCTGAAGAACAGACTATAATTATCTTGACTGGAAGACACTCTGTCCACTGCTAACATTATCAAATTTGAAAATCAACAAATTCATTAGTTCTACTTCAGCAATACCCATGGAAACCACAATTTCTTGGTGGAATGAGGAAATCGTTTCAGCTGCCAGTGTGGACGAACGACCTGAGGGAGTGAAAGCTTCGCTTGCCGAAAGAGATTGCTTGTTGTACAAGTTTGTCATGGATGGGGTTTTAAGTGTTGTCGTCAGCATTTTTGGACTGGCCGGAAATTCGCTGACCTTTTTAGTCTTTTGGAGGGACAGAAAATCGTCTGCTACAGCCTATCTGTTGATAGTTCTCGCGGCAGTCGACAGTCTGGTTCTGTTAACCTGGGCACCTCTCCGGGGAGCTCGCGCCATCGCCAATTACACAGAAGACAGCAAATTTTTCTACGCATGGATCATTTTTCAACATTATGGTTTGTCATTTACGTTTACCTGTCACCTGATGTCCACCTGGTGTGTCGTCCTGGTAACCTGTGTACGCTACATTGCCGTGTGCCACCCTGAGAGGAGTCAACGTTGGTTGGCTTCGAATGTTGTGAGGAAAGCCACCGCCATCGTTCTATCGGGCTGTGTGGTCTTTATAATACCGCGCCTCTTTGACTCTCATATTGTCTACGATAGTGGCAGAGGCCAACTGAAGAAGGTGACAGCTGAATGGGCAAAAGGTCAGTTGTACTACTACATATACCCGACAGTACTGTATAGCTTGGCTCTTTACGTAGTTCCCCTTTTGACGATCGGCTTCTGCACTTGCAAGATTGTACAATCCTTAGCTCAAGCTCGCAATCGCAGACAGGAAATGACAACTGCATCCCGGGACGAGCACGAGATTACATTTTCTTTAGTTATTGTTGTCGTGATTTTTATCATTTGTCAACTTACCCTCCCTGTAAATCGAATATGGGCTTCTTTGCCTAATTCAAATCACGAATGCCCAAAGGCCCGTTTTTATTACAACTCTGTTGGTGTACTTGGCCCGATTTTGAATTCCGCTATTAATTTCATCATTTTCGTCCTCTGTTCGAAAAGGTTCAGAAATAAAGTTAGCAGTATAATTTGTAGGAGGAGTCGAATTGACCCATGGCCTAATAACTCTTCAATGGGGGCTGATGAAACTGCTAGTATCAGTCATAAAACGGAAACAACAGGTCCAGCTGGGATAAATTCCTCAGCGGCTATGAAGGTCTAGGGTAAACAAAATTCTGGATGCTTGGGTGGATGAGGAAAACCAATCGCAGAGATTTGAAGAATCGGAAAATGCTAAATGTTAATTACCAGGATCTGAAAAGTAAAAAAAAAAAAAAAAATATTAAAAATGTTATTACTATCTTTTTCATTTGTTGATGTATTGCTATTGTATTACGAGATGGTGTATATGTCTCTAGTTTAGGTATACAAATGTTTGCTATAATACCAAATGACCGAAAAAAACTATGCTTAAGCGGCAACCAAGTTCAAATAATTAGAAGGTGCGAGCAAGCAAAGTAAGAGCCCATTAATGCGTACTTGACTTTTGTGTGTAATGGGTATTTCTGTCACGTTCTTGACAATCTTACAACTAAAAAGGCTTGGAAAAAGGTGATGTACAGTGTTGTAACAAACTAAGGCATTCGTGTCTAGTAATCAGTGGTATTGTGTGTAATAAATGTGGCAAAGTTTACTGTATATTAAGCCATAAAACAAAGTAGCAATACAAACCGTAAAATGGTCATGTAAATAAATAATAAATACATGCATATTAGTGCATAGATCTTTATTTTGGTAGCCGTGTCAGTAACAATACTTCCTAGGTATGCGTACTTCCTAGGTATGCGTAACTATATATCTAACGCTTATGAATATACTTGTGCTCTTAGTGTACTTGATAACACTGATAGCAGCTGATTGAGTAAATGAAGAAGGATGTTATTTACACCTTTGCTTATTATACCACGTATGATCCAGTCAGAATGACCATGTCTCGTGCTGTTTAATCGCACGAGACATAATATCATCCATTTAATCTTTTATTGTAAAGTCACCACGCACAGTGTACAGTGTGCTAGAAGAATAATGCAAATGTTTTAGTTCCTGAAATTCTATTCTTTCTCTGCTCATTGTTATCATGCTTTGTTCAATGTAAGCATTGTGCGTCACTTGTGATGGGTGTTCAATTGTATTTAACTGGAATATTGACATGATGTCTTGCATATGCTCAAGTATACATGTATATGAATGTTGTAAATAAAGGAACAAAACGTCTGATTTATGAGTGGTATCTACCTAACAACATACACACTAAGAACCCTGTGCAGTACTGCTCTTAACGTATTTAACACACAAAGGCATTTGAATAGCTCCACTTAACTATGTCAGCAGTTATTGTTGCTCCTCCTCATTGTCGTTGTCAGTCCGCAAAAATGCCTTTTGTCAAACACCATCAGTGAAGTAATGCCAAATTTTGTAGGAAAGATAGCTCTCCGTTACACCTCCACTGCAATCGTTTGCTTTTCCAATTTTTTATTTTTCTTATTTTAACAACTTTTTGTTCCATCACGATGGAAACCTACAGGCGTGAACATCTCAAAATTATACCCTTCCCACAGTTCATAAGCCAATGCAATTAAACTTTTGCAGAATTTTTGGCTGAAGGTATTTTCACAAATTTTACCCTTTAAAATTTTGCCAATTACATCAAGTATTGAAACCTTTGAATTTTCTTGACATGGCGCCACATGGAGAAATTATGTTCAAAATGTTATTTCTCTTACACCTCTTATGCTTTCTCAACCAAACCTTTCCCCCAGTCATCACTGCAAGATTTGCTTCTTATGATTTTGAAATTTCAAATCTTAGTTTTAAAAAGATTTAAATTTAACATTGTGGCCAATGGGCAATGTGAAATAAAACCCTTGGCAATGGCTATTTGTAGAATGAAACAGAATGAAATTTGGGACACCGGATACTAGTAAAACATATATGGCTATCTTGAACCTTGTAGGACTCAAAATGATTGTATAGTCATTCAGTGTATGATGCATTATGTATAATATACTTTCTAAGTAAGTTACACATAAATTAGATTTGTAGCGGTGTAGCTTATGTATTGCTGTGTGGTTTGGTTTCATTGGATCAACAATCCTCGTAACATTATTTTGGAAGTAACTCATATAGCAAGCGAGAAGACTTTTGTATTTGTCAGAACATTTGACGCTGGTGTTGGTTTCTTGGAAGTACACAATTATAATAGGAATCTCAACCATAATCCCCCAGACAGAAAAATGCTACACGTACGGGGAGAATATACACAATATTTGCATCTTATCACAGCATACAATGTACCCTTACATGCACCTGCTGTAAAAATTGCCATTCCTTTTATTATGTTCCTGACAAGTTGTAATAAGCATTATAGTGCTCCCTCCATTTTCCAGTAGGGAAGTGCCATTTTCCCCCTACTATTAGTTTTCTTTCTAGAGGGATGAAGCTTTTTTGTAACACAAGCGCTACCAGTCTGGTTGTGCATCATAAATATAATGATTAATTTATACAGTAAACTTCAGTCAAACGCCCAACATACATTTATAATTCAATTATAAACAGTCTATCCTTTATTCAAAATGAACAGATGTTATTATGCCTCATGGTTGGCTAAATTCTGTTTCTAATTGTGGAGCGAAATAACCTGAAATTTGGGACTCATTGGTTATGGTATAACATACATGTGGTACCTTTCACTTCATAACGTTTCATGATGGTCATTAGCTGCACTGTCTCAAAATGGCATGCGACTCTAAAATGACTAAACGTATAATGACAGGGATTCAAATTTGAGACTTGCAGTGGTACTAGTAAAATACACACCATGTACCTTTGACCTCGTAATTTTCAAGGTCATTTTCAGCTCATTCAGTGCCGCTGTCTCAAACGCGGTATCAGATAACATCTATTCAAAATTTACAAGCGTTTTACTACTCCTGTTGTCCAGTGGAGGGCTAAGGCAAGTCTCTAAATTAACAGGCATTATTATGCCTCATGGTTGGCTAATTTGCAAGGCTAACAACGTTCTGTTGTTGCCAAGCAGAGGGCTAAGAATATTGACATCTGCTTTGTTGGATTTTACAGAGATAACACCCACAGTCTTAGGGGGTGCATGACAGCAGCCTCCACGTGGCGCCCCTGGGTATCAGGTCTTGTCGAACATTTTGTTCAGACTTGGCCTGATAGCGAATTGCTCTCACACAGTGCAGTACTTAG
>JAAUYG010174942.1_pt1 | contig 11163 bp, 8 predicted proteins | sample 7278091 | NCBI WGS metagenome assembly JAAUYG01 (sample SAMN14350201, study PRJNA611818) | marine sediment metagenome | isolation source: surface marine sediment (0.6m) | place: French Polynesia: Moorea | collected 2018-08
AAATTTTCGTAAAAATTGGTCAGTAACTTTTTGCGTAATGTTGATGACAGACAGACAGACAGACAGACAAACTAACCGAAGCAAAAACATAACCTCCTTGACGGAGGTAAATATGAATGGCTCAAGTACAATACGCGGTAATAGTTTCCAGAAAAGGCTGAAACTCTGATCTGTTGCGGGCCTTTTTTTCTGAATAACCGATGACTGGCAAAACTGAGGCTCTTAAGCATGGAAAAACAGACAATGGTTGCCAAAGCAAAGTAATTAATGGATTCAGGTATTTTTTGGGACTTCAGAATCTTTACAGAAACTGGCCCACAGTAAAACATCCACCGCATCAATTACTCTGTAAAGAATACCTGAAAAACGGACACATACTACCTACCATGACTACATGTACATTCCACTGGAAGTGCTACATCTTATAATGATACACTGTCAAACTTTGCACTACATCAAAATATGTGTGCAGGGTATCTGGTACATGTGTCTAGTATGACATTTTACGTATTTTTATGCAGGTACATCGTGTACATTGTAGATGTATTCAACTATTTTGCCCTGCACAAAATCCAGGTGGACAAGTCAGACTGACTGTACAAAATACTTCACTCCGTTTACACTCCATCACAGTACAAATATACTCAAGCTTAATATGCACCAAAGCAACTACACCCATTTTAAAAGTTAAAATGCTGCGTCATCCTAAATGTTTATCTCAAAATCTCATAAAATCTTTTTTGTTTTGATTAGAGAGAAAGTTTTACCCTGCCCCAAATGGCCACCATATATGTGCATGGCATGTCCAGTGTCCAACTACCATAAAACCAGAGAATGTGTAGCAAGTTTCAATTTTAATAGATTTATGAAATTATTTTTTTGATGAAAATATTTGCTACATTGTTACATGTCGTTACATACGATGTTACGAATCAAACATATTTAACATAAACAAGCTGAACTGGTGAAGACAGATAAAGAACATAATCTCAAAGATGCCATAGATGGAAACTCAAAAACTATATATTTATTACTTTAATATATATTTATATTTTTCCATTCACCCGGTACATGTAATTGCACTGGGCAATTTGTAACAGGGTCCGATTACTACCGGTAGTATTCCAAGCATTTCAGTGGCAGTGACCTCAGAACCAAATCCAGAAAGGTTTGACACTTCCACACATACATGTATATCTATTTGCTATATATATTAGGTATATTGTACAGATATAATCTGTCGGCACCTCGTACCAATGCCCTAGTCCGACTGCCTAGTTGAAGCAACAAAACCATTTAATACCGAAATTTTCAAGTACAGTGGAATCCCCGAATTAAGACCATCTGAGTGGTCTTAATCCTGATTCCTGAAACAATATAGAATTGGCGTGCAACTTCTGGTCATCCAATATGTGGATTTGATTCTGGAATGACTGTAATTTTTTCCAGGGTACAGCAGTCCCCCTCTAATGGGGACACTGCTTCTGCCAAACTATTATGACCTTGTTAGAGAGGCGTCCTTTGGTGAGAGGGAACATTACGTGCATGCACAGCACATAATTGTCAGCACTTGTTACCAGTTGTGTCTTTTCTAGAGCGGTGTCCTCTCTAGAGAGTGTCCTTTAAGAGAGGGACGACTGTAGTTTTAACAGTGTTCAAAGATAGGAGTCCACTGTACATGTATTTAACTGATTCAGCGGGACACACTATAAAGGTGTGTAAGTGTATTCGTTGAAAAATAATTTTTTTAACTAAAGTATTCCTTCACACTTCATGTCATTTATACAGATTTGTCATCCATGCCTTGTCACACACATAAGATAAATTTGTCATTTACATAAGCATTAGAAATACACGAACACTCACACACATATACATCATCCAAAGCTGCTGTAAAATGGAAATGCAGTAACTGATGACAATTCATTGTCACACCACCGAGACATGTCATCTTCTCAGCAGGATCCCTCATCTCATTCTCATTCACAGCATAAATATATATATTTACTCCTGTCACTTTCAGGAGAAAAAAAAAGCTAGTAATAAATTTGTTCCTGATGGTTTCCTTGATGGACACCAGGTGGAGCTATCGAGGTGGATTTGTGTCGTTTAATATGCAGATTTCCAGCTGGGACAAATAGTTAAGGAAAATATGGCCACGATAATTGAGGTTCTATATGCTTTATGTATCAAAGCAACTGTCGAGCTTTTACTCCCACATACCTCTTTCTGGCTGTTACTGCCTCTGATAGTTCCCAAAATTATTACGGTACCTCTTACTGCTGGGTAATTGCAATAGCTGCCATAATGGACGATAGATGATTGGACACTTTTGACAAATATTTTAGTCTGACTACATAACTCAGAACTACCGGTAATATTGTTTATGAGTACTCATTATGACAGGCCTCCTGTTGGGGTGTGGGAGGCCGCTGTTGTTGTGTGGGAGGCCGGGGGTGGGGGGTGGAGGGCATGCCAACCATGTCATACCAAAAACATTCAAATGGGGCAGTTACTTTCACCTTGTGAGTGATATATATAAAGCACACTGCAAACTACATATTTCATAAACTACTCTCGTTGATACTAATTTTCTATCAATTCACAGATTTTAGAGATATATTGTACATGTACACATATACATGTATTCTTCAGCACTGTATGCAAATTAAGGATACAATCCGCAAGCCACGCTGGACTGGGTCAATAAGCAGTAGGCCTCGTGGCAGGTACACCGTCTCGTTCTGTTCTGCGATAAACCGGCAAATCTTCTTCAGCATCTGATCCGAACACAAGGATGGGTATCAATTGTATGTATACATGTGTATGATATGACAATAAAACACTTCAAAGGCATACAGGAGCATGTTCCAAACACTGAACGAAGGCAATTTTTCTATTACTTTCATACTCAGTTCACAATGAGTCACAATGGCTGCAAGAAGATCATGATTACCCCTCAGGGATGAAAATCGGTTTGCTGAATATATTTAAACCCTTCAACAGCAAACTCTTCTAAGCTGTGATATACTGTAGTGTGTTTAAATACTAAATAGGATTGTCAAACAATGCTTTACAAGCCGTAGAGGCAGTGTGTGTATACATATAAACATTCTACATTTATAAAGGCTGCATGAGATGCATATCCAGGACCCACTCACCCAACCAAATGTATCATGTATCGGTAAATTTTATGTAGGGTCAGTAAACTACTCGGACAGTGGTATTGTCATAAATATGCACTGCATACTCTTTTGTGGTCACTCCTGAGTCCCCTTATGACTAGCGTGAATGCATACCATGTTACCCCTCCCTCACACCAAAGGTACTAATGCTACGGCTACTGCTACTACCAATGACTACAACTACTACTACTACTGCTACTACTACTACTACTCCTACTGCTACCACCACTACTACTACTAACCGCTAATACTACTACTACTACAGGCACTACTACTACTACTACTACAGGCACTACTACTACTACTACTACTACTACTACTACTACTACTACTACTACACGTACTACTACTGCAACAAGATCAAGCATTCTCACCTTTTCATAATGTGAATCCATGCAGGCATATACCAAGTATGCTGTGAGGCAGGCGAAGCAGCTCTCACAATAGGTTTTCCCATTCAAGGTTTCCGCTTCTGAATACATGCTGTTCAGCTGGTTAATGGTATACTCAAACTGGCCTCGCTCAATCTGGGAACAGATTTAGTATTTTAGTAATTGTGAACTCTTTTACTGCAGCAGTCAAGTTGACAAGAAAACCACATAGATATACGAGAAATTTCACACTGAAAGAAATAACTATGTTAACCATTTCAGTGATGAAAACATATGTCCAATACCTTGAGGACCATTACATCCAATTTACACATGTTACATAGATGTATAGTATATTTACAATGGTCAACCATATACCGGCAGTGTATCGCACGTACAATACACTCCATTTCAGATATGTATGATAAAAACATTCTGAAAAGGTGTTGACCCTGCTTGTATATACATGTATGAACATATATCTAGGCATCAAACCAGTCCTACTTACCATGTTTACCATACTTGGGAAATAATACTTGGGGAATACATGCATTGCGACAATAAATAGATGTGCCATATGCATGGTTTGGTCTGTTCTTGTGGCACCGGTACATCAATTCAAAATGCTGCTTCATGTATTCCTATTTGAATGTTACAACAAAATTTGGACAACAAACCTGAGAATAGATTATCAGTATCTACAGAAACCTCACATAGTGTCTGTACATATATATACCTTTCCATCTAGCTCCTGCGGAAACTTGTTCAGGAACTTGACTGCAGTCCCATCGGAGTAATCTCTCTGGACAAAAACTTTCGGGCAGTGGGCGGTGGGGATGCGATTGAGGTCATCCATGTTCTGTAAGAGAAACATGCATAACTGCAGATTAAAAGAAGAAAAATAAAACTTGCTAAAACTGCAAATATATTGCCTTGCTCATGTGGCATTTCGGTTGAAGTCATATATCTGCATGTGCTGTGACAACGATTGAGAGACCCAAGTTTTCTGGCAGGTCCTACATTTCAGCGCACCTGAACCATGTCAACCTGCCACTAAAGACCAGTTTTATGGCCAATGGGTTGGTCTGGAAGGGTGTCCTCTCTACAGTGTCCCTTAAAAGAGAGGGCCTACTGTACTACGGTTACCAGGCATCAAGCCAAGCAGCAAGCCATGAAGGTAATAAATAGCAAGGCGTCCACATTCATGTAGACTAAAACCTGTGTTGACATGAGACCACCAGTCCTGAGAGACCACTTGTTCCTGTCAGGAGCAACTGCATGTATTTTTCCCTTATAACTAAACCTGTGACCAAGGATCACCTGTGTTGCATGATCAATTTTTTTTTTTTTTTTGTGAAATGCATGTTCATCATGTTTATTGCGGGTTCTACTGCAGTGACTATGGTCACATACCAGTAGCTATCACCATCACTAGGAGTAGGTACTAGAGTATGTATGTCTAGAAACTGCACACTGGGGTCAAGAGTCATCCTGTACAGTGTGTCACAGTGCCCCATGACCACTGCCCCAATAAGATAGCACTATACTAGTATTCATCTAACATGTCTAAGAGCAACTGAATCCCATGCAGGGCTGAAAATTAACAAAGTCCTGTTGACGGTAAAAATTTAACTCAGGACGACTAATACCTAGGACTCCACATGGGTTCAAACAAATTATGCTATGTCACATGTCACTTTTTATTTTTCCCATATGTCCCCATGTCACTTTTTATAAGACCTTGCCGTTACTTTCTACAGTTTTATAAAAGGCCACATCGGATTTCTACAACTTTTAAAGTGGCAGTGTCGCACTTCGTTTTTTACCCATGTGGAGCTCTATACCTCTTCCAAGGAGGTAACTGGGAAGACCCATTGAAGGCCACCGAGAAACAAAAACACACAACACAGTTTGTGTAAAGTTACCATTTATGGTTTGTGACACATTCGAGGTGTGTTCATCTGGCAGATTTAGTGATTCACTTTACATGTAGTTATTCTATTGTACACACCATATATGTGTATGCACAACTCCCTTTTCTTGCTAATCTGAACAGCCTGAAAGCACACTAAATAGAATAGAAGTACACTCGGCTAAGAGGAAATCTCAGCCAGAATGTCATGTACATGTCATAAAATGTACAAAGGTTATCTCAGCTCGCACAACTGATTGTGTCGATACAGCTAAAGCAATAGTGCCAATATCAGCTTATCTTTAGTCATGAATCTCATGACTGTCAGTGTTGAAATTAGTAACACCCCCACCAGGTAATATTTGTGAGGCAACAGAACTTGGAAAACCACTATAATCAGTGGAATCTTAATAATGTCTTGATGCTCAACTAAATCTGAAATCTTTTAAAACAGAGCAACACAATATGTAGTCAAAAATGAGATTAGCTACCACATATACATGTACCATAGTTACAGGATATTACAAGTATTTGCGACCTGTCAGGGAACAGAGTCGAAGTTCTCATTTAATCTCACTCAGTTTGATTAAAGTTCATTTAACCGGGCACCACCAAGTCAACTGGCAAGTCAAAAACAGCTGTTTACTCCAAAAACCAGATACAAAGCCAGGGATATTTTTTTAAGCCCAAATTAATGCCTAAGATTTTTCCAGAAATGGCCCCTGTAACCCAAGGTTTCACTGTTATGTCTAGCTAGCACTATTGTCTGGGTCATTTACGGCAAGTGTCACATGGCCACAGACGCTGGTTGTTGCTAGGTACCTGTAACAGTGGAGCATTCCGCGGCGGATCCATTCTTGTGTTTATCCAGATTATCCACTTTTCTAAGAGACTGTGTTAATCCAGCTGAAACGATCCGCGCTAGAACACGTTTATAGCAACAGAAACACTGATCCCCCCAGTCAAGATTCCATGTGGATCACGCCGCCGTATGCATCAGACAATATGCCAATTATAGCAAACCTGTGATGCTCATTTATGGCAAAATGTAACACCAGCAGTAGGGCTTTAAATGGTTTCCAGTGACTCCAAAGCAAGATGTATGGACAGTTCACATAACACATGTATTGAGATGGGGCCGGAAGCGGTGAACCTAAATGCCTCAGAATCCTTCAGACTTCTACTTCACAGGCTTCATAGAACTGGCCTGATTCAGCTTATCAGCATGCCTGGGTGGGTGGGGCCTCTGATCAATACAGCAGGTCTCGATATCCCTGGGTGCAGTAATAACAGGCCTCTCGAGGCTGCGGCTTCAATGCAGTGACATCATAGTATTACATACAACAATAAGTAGCTCTCGTGGTGCAATCTATGCTATCAGAATCTATATGTATCATTGAACGACAGAACGAACTAATATCATGAATATTCTTTTCGCATTTTGATCTCTGCCACCAGCAAATCTACAGATAGAAGCTATATTATATATATATGCTGTAAATGAGGGGATCTGATATAAGCTATCCGTTTGCTGAGTGGCTAATATCTCTCCTAGATGATGTAAACCAGGCACATTTCATACAGTTATCAGGCGAGCTGATTTGTCACAGATGTTGCCATTCCCAAATCCACGGTCATCAAACAAATGCCAATATTGTTACAGCACCGCAACAATCTGAACAGTTGTCAGAGCCAGAAATAGCCAATGAGGCCATGTAGCACTTCAGATATATTCAGCATTGTGACAATTGCGGAGAGAGACACAGGGGAAGTCTACATTGCTGTATATGCTGTTCTGGCAAGGACACGGCCATAAATACACTGCGGGGACAGCCTGCTGCTATTTTGGAATGGTCTCAAACGACCTGACTCAGCAAACATCAATAACATACCTACCCACCACTAGATAGCTTACCTGGACCCGGGCAGGAGGGGGGGAGGGGGGTAGGTGTTATGTAGTGTAACCTGTATGAACCAACACAACCTGAGTATCCAGGCTACTAGTACATAACTTGTAGCAGGCAACAGGTTATTGACTTTTGGTCAGCTACATTGACAATGGGGTAGAACACCTGCAGTCGACATTTGCTGACAAACTTTGTCATCTGTCAAATGGAACCGGGGGTCAAAATATAAAAGAGACATACCATATACATGGTGTACATGACTTGTATTTTTTTAGCAAAATTGTAAAGATATCAACCCAGGGGTCAGGTAACAAGACCCCCCCCCCCCCCTTTGAATTCAGCCTGTATATTTGATATGGTAAGTTACCACTTTAAGGCCCTTAAAAGCCACCTTTTAGTGGTAAGCCAAGCGGAACTCTTTAGGCCTGGTTTTAGTACAGATAAGGTCACAGCAAACTTGTGCCAGGGTACAGGGGTAGGCGGCTCCGTTCAAACTTAGAATATTTATTAACCAAGATATTAAACCCAGAAGAATCAGGGCTTGAAATTAACTTGAATAGTAGACTGTCCCAAAACCGTTCCAGATTATCATATACATGGTCCTGAAAGACCCGAATGTCAAAAGTTCTGCCCCAAAATGGAAATACTGCACATGAAGTGTTGTTTCATGGTGGCCTTCAGCCCGTCCCGATTACGTCCCGACAATGGATTTCCATCGTCCCGAAGAAAATTTCTACAGTCACCGGGATGGTGGGACAGTGTTACCTTCGAGTCCTGAGAGTATTGCGCCTCATGGGCATGCTATGCTAACTTTCCGCAACGTTAAGGAAACACACAGAATGTATTGAGTACAGCAATAAAGCATGTTACTGTTTTTTGTTTTTTTTTTCTTCAATAGCCCATTTCTGTGTCTGTTTGATCATCATGCACTTTTAGATCCCTTACTACATGTACCGGTAGTATGAAACAAGATCCTTGTCACTTGATGGTTACTGACATGTGTCTATAGCATGTACATTGTATAGTATTCAGTGGCGCAACTGCCTGGAAAACAGGGCGAGTGGGTGGGAAAAGAAACTTTGACCAAATTGGGGAAAAAACTTCCATTCCCTAATCATGCTAATCCAAATAAATTTGTCTGCACATAAACACTGTACATGCATACCAATTTTGCTCCAAAATTTCTCAAAATGCCATTAGAGCATCCCGTACTCCCTCAAAAGGACTCTGTGCCTACCAATTACGAAAAAAAAGCAAGTTACGCCCCTGGTATTCTGTACATGCATACATGTGAGGCACACTATACTGTTTGGGGCCTGGGCCCACGACCAAGAAAAATCTTTATGTCCAGACATGAATTTAAGTTCACTAATGTCTTGGAGATATTATTTCTTAAGCAACGCTAAGATCAGCTTTGAAATTTAAGAATTTTCTAGCATCAAGCTACAGATTTAGAAATTAGGAGATCATAAAATTCATGATCCTGTTCATTGTTTGCAAGACTGCAAGTACCGGTGATAGACATGTTTTACAGTTGCTGCTTGCATATAGCACATGTAGCAGGAGATCATTTTAGCACAGTCATACCAGAATGTTGCTAGGATTGGAAAACATGACTATGACTTTAATAGATTTTAAAGACAAGATCAGTTGCAAGGTGTGGTTCTAATCAGAGTCTACGATATTTGCAAACTCCACTGCAGACCAACATGTCCTGTTGGTTCCAATTTTCTGTGTACATGGTGTATAAAGCATGTACCGTGCATGCAAATATCCAGGGTAACTCGCAGTTGAGAAAAAGAATTTAATTTTTGGCGCTATTGCCCTTGATGCTGTGGTATTGCTACAGTTTTATTAAATCATGCCAGATCCCTTCTGCACAAATGATGGCTGGTAAAACTTGGGCAAGCAACACATGAGCAATGAGGAGAAAGAAGAAAGTGTCCCTGCCTGGATTTGAACTCGCAATCCATTGATCTGAAGCCGAACATCTTATTGCAAAGCACCTGGTACCAACAGTATCATAATGCAAACATATAAGTTCATATCACTAATATGGGTATATCAAATACATTTCTATGATGTACCCTGGGATGTGCCAGAACATTACCAAGAGATAGTTGCAAGGACAAGTCCTGTCAGGTTCTCCTGTTCTCTGAAGCAATTCTTTGTTCATTTTCTCAAATTTATAAGAAAGTTATCTCAAAGTTTTCACGTCCACATAATTTCTGCATAACATGCCTAACACGTGTAACACAAGAACATAGATCAGCTTTTGTGTTGTTATTCTCACCAGAACAGGGACAGAACTTGTCTAACTTACCAAGTACCTCATTCCAAATGACTAATTAGCCACAAGCACTGTTAAGTACATGAAACATTAATTGGTCAAAAATAAATAATTGTTAAAAATAATGCAGCATTTCCCAAACTTCCACAACAGATTCCCTCTGTTCTGTTAGTTTTAGGTACATGTTTAGTAGCCGTTAATATTAGTACAGTAGTACTATTTAGACAAGGCATTCTTTATTAAAATCCCACCCCAGTTTGAATCTTGGCCTTATTAACATAAGAGAAAGGAGAAAATCCTACAAGCGTTTTATCCCTATTAGACACACATAGAAACCATATATAGGGAGGCCAATGGCACCATTACATGCGACTTTCACCTTGAACATAAGTTGAAAGGTCAAAGTCAAGATCACTCAGATTTTAAAAGGTAATATATCATAAAGGGGAGGTTAGGGCATATATTACTACTAAACACTAATCAGAAGTCATACATGGAGAGCCCAAACATGTCATTAATTTGACCTTGCAAGGTCAAATTCAAGTTCACACATTTTTTTATGCCTCATACAAGAAGAGTTAAGGCACTTCATGGCACACATTATCATTAAGTGCTAATAGAAAAGCCTACACTAATAGAAAAGGGGGAGTCCAACTGCACCATTAGATTTGATCCCAAGTGCCACAAAAGGCCAAATTCAAGGTCACTCAGATTCAAGGGCTAATCTCTTATAAGTTACGTAGCTGAGTTAGATCATATGTTACTGTTCAACATAACAGGAAGTCCTATATGGGGGGAGGGTCTAACATGTCACTGAACACTGTTCAAGTAAACCTTGACTTGAGAATGACCATGAAAGGTCAAACTGATGGTCAGAATGATATATGTTACTATTGAACACTAATACAAAATCACATACGGGAATCTAGCAGCACTGTTAGATATTACCGGTACTGTAAGTGATATTCAAAGGCACAAACATGATGTTACCCACAGATATTGCTCTTATTTGATTCTTCGTACTGCTACCATGGTAAAATTTATATGTACACAGCATTATAACTCTGTGCTCAGGCAGGGCTTTCTCCTATCCCAGCAGTTTACGAGTTGATAACAGTGGTCTATAGCGGTTCAAGGGAAGTACTATACTAGTAATCAAAATATTCATGGATCCCAGCCTGTGATGTTTACTAGTGTGGCGTCTGTGGCACGCGCGGCGCGGTTGTCTAGGGGGTTTGGCTCGTCTGCGCGCGCGCACCTTTTCCCGTTCGTCCGTCACCAAGGCACACTCTCAGCAAGAGGCGCAACTCACGCCCCACGGGTCCGCTTACTGCAAGGGTCCTAGTGGACGGCGGGTCGGCTCGCCCGCGGGTCAGCAACCGAGCTCCTGGGAAGGTGGGGGTCGTGGCGTCGTCGTCGTCTTCTCTCTCTCTCTCTCTCTTACCTCCTGGTCGGCCGTCCCTTGGGACTGCGCGTCACGTTTCACTCTGGCTCGTCT
>JAAUYG010048132.1_pt1 | contig 11162 bp, 7 predicted proteins | sample 7278091 | NCBI WGS metagenome assembly JAAUYG01 (sample SAMN14350201, study PRJNA611818) | marine sediment metagenome | isolation source: surface marine sediment (0.6m) | place: French Polynesia: Moorea | collected 2018-08
GGGTAAAAAACGAAGTGCGACATGGCCACTTTAAAAGTTGTAGAAGTCTGACGTGGGCTTTTATAAAAACTGTAGAAAGGGCCGCAGGCTCTTATAAAAATGACATGGTGACATAGGAAAAAAATAAAAAATGACGTGTGACATAGCATAAATTATTTGGACCCTTGTGGGGCCCTTATTTTCGACAAACGCAACCCTGATAAAATGTATTAAAAATGTTATTTTTTTTTTAACTTTGAGCATCTAGTTGCGGTTGGTGCATTTAAGAATGGTGCCCAAACTCCCCTCACCCAGCTCCTCACCTAGTCTGACTGAGTAACTGGACATGTGTTCCGCTGGATCGGGAGCTTTTGGAGTCACAAATTTGTTACAGTCTATGTCGTCTGGGTGACATCGCAGGTTGCGCAGCTTAATCCTCTTGAACCGAAGCTGGAACCCGGAGCCCTCCAGGGCGTGGTTTGTGCGGAACCTCATCCCGACGTGACTATGGTTCGTGAGGATCCTGTTCGGGATTTTGTGACCGCAGAAAGGTTCGCTTAGCGGTTGATCCAGAACCGGACCCACAAAGAACTGGACAGAGTCCTCGCACCTCCCGCGGACGCGAGTCTGAAGCTCGAAGTGCTCGAACGTGAACTGCATGAGATGGTCCGGAGGGAGGTGGAACAGCACGGTACATTCTGTGTTGGACTGGTATAGGCTACCAGAAGCGTGAGAGAAAATTTGTCCAGTGTGGAGACCGTTCACAGCGAATCCGTCACATTGACGAGCGAGGTAGACTTTGGCTGAAAAAAAGAGGAAAAGGGACACTTAAAAAAACTATCCTTAAAAGTAGGAGCCTTTAATCTAAAATGCCATTATATTTCAGGCTTATTATGCGAGTCTCAAGATATTTGTCGCCTCATAAAAAAAACACTGAAGTGGATTTTAAGGTTTAATACATGCACAAGGAGGGATTCGTTAAGACTTCGCCCTAATCAGGATTTTGGTAAACTTTACACTGCTAAAAAACAAGGAGTGTGGGCGGAGACTTCGCCATAGTCAAGCTAACTTAACGCTGCCAAAATTTAATTGTGTTTGAGTTAAACTGGCGTCATGTTTGTTTCGGGCGTTACACATCAAAGACCACATGTAACCCATTAATTGCATCATCCGAAATGTAGGATTTGGAATGAGAATGTTAGATGAATAAAGTGTCTGTGATTTTTGTTCCTTTGTGGGCATGGCTTTATTGTCAGCTACATGTATTGATATCGGTCAAGTGCAATGTCTCAAGCACCTATATTCGAGCGTGGCAGTGCAAGCAATGGGATAGGCCTATACACCAGAAATCATGACTTGGTTTAATCTTCAAACAGGCTTTGCCTTTCAGGAAGAATTTGTTCGTAGAACCCGCATCCCATATTGACCGACTTCTCAGACTGATTCCGCCCACACCGTCGCATGAAGTGCCTCTTTGCACGCTAGGGCTAAATCCTAAGGGCGACTTTATTTACAAAAACCGCACCCAACGCTTGGTCTGCCAACACTATAGTGCTTATTCATACCGTACAAGGGGCCGGGAGACATTTGACCCTGCTCAAACTATTTAAGTGTCGTTTGAGGTTTCGTCTAAGCCGAATTTCGGTGACAAGGAAATAGCCTGGGATGTTAGCATTGTCCAACTGCATATTCGAAATCCCGTGTACTACAAACTTTTGGAAAATTTGTTTAGTAAGCGACCATGCCCTTCGATTGGGACCATCCAGCCTAACATAACGTGGGAACCTTAAAAGCGGATCAGTGTTGTTTAGTTATTTACAACAGTAGTATGAAACACAGTTGTGAAGTGAAACTCGACAATCTGCTGTAGCATCACTATCCAAACATTTAACCAAAGAATATGTGTTTGGAGGAACTCCGACAATAGATCTACATATCCATGCGGCAAAAGGATAAACGCGCAACGCTTGGTTGACCAAGTGGATTCGTGCTTGGACTTGAAATTGGCATAACGCTACGATACGTCAGTAAACCAGTTTTGCATATTCAAGACTATAATATTACATGTTACATAATGTTACTATATGTTGCATATAGGGCGTACCTGCTATCTGCTTAGTTATCTATTCTCTTAAAGTGTTGACATCGTGAATGGATTTCTCCCCACTTAAAAAATATCTTGCACTGTACAGTGAAACCTGTCTTTAAGACCACCTGAGAAACAGGGACACCCTGAGAATTAAAGACACCTACTTGTGTCCCTAGCCGTATTGATTATAATTTATGTGGAAATGGACCTGAGAAATAAGACCACCTCTGAAGTCAGGACAGTTTTTCTCCGTCCCTTGGGTGTCCCTAATTCCCAGGTTTCACTGTATTTTAGTATTTTAGCAGCTCCTCAATGGGATGGATGGTCCGATGGGATGTGATGAGTAAGCCAGTATAACTATACAGTAGCTTGGATTCCTTAGTCACCAGATTTAATCCCATGACTTACGATTTGATCCTGGATGTATAATCTGGCCAAGGTTAGGACGTAGTTGCGACAGGAACACCGTGAGAAGCAGCATCCAGGGCCGAACGTGAGGTGACTGCAACAGAGAAGATGTACGGTGTTCACCGAGTGACCAAGTCCCCTGGCTATGTACATTCACACATGATATTTGCATGATCCCCAAAATGTGATGACAGCTGTCACCAATGAAGACCAGATTTTAGTGGTCGGGTATATCTATGTTTTGTCTCAGAATCAAGACCAGTTTTTTGTCTCAGAATATTAAGTTTTTTTGTCTCAGAATATAAAGACCATTTTTTGTCTCAGAATATTAAGACCAGTCCGAGATTTTGTCTCAGAATATTAAGACCAGCTTTTTTTGTCTCAGAATATTAACACCAGTATTTTGTCTCAGAATATTAAGACCATTTTTGTCTCAGAATATTAAGACCAGTCCGAGCTTTTGTCTCAGGATATTAAGACTGGGTAAATATTAAGACCAGTCTTTTGTCTCAGAATATTAAGACCAATGTTTGCCTCAGAACTATATATAAGACCAGACATTTGTCTCGGTGTGCAATTAAGGCATGGGCCGGGTTCCTCGAAAATACTTAACTCTTAAGTTTTGACTTAAGTCAGATTATTAGGCAATCAGTTTGCTCAGATTGGCGACTTAAGTCAAGACTTACACTAAAGCATTTTAGAGAATTCTGGCCATTTTGGCTATTTTGGCTATTCTTATATTTCCGAAATTCGACTGTATATATACCGGGGTCTAATTTTAGACCTGGCTATATTATACACCCTAGTGTTCCATGGGTGGCCGTATAGGGTCAAATTTTACTAGCATTTTACGTTGCTAACCCGTTTGGTAGGGCCACTAAAACACCCACAGCCGTCTGCATAATGGCAGACACCCTAGACGATTTCAGCACAATCATCATCCTTGGTACTATCTTCCAAGGTACAAGTTGATAAATGCCCTGTCTCGTAAATTTGAACAATACTGGTATCACGTAGTCCTCCGGGGGCACCTCGGGACAAGGTGACATAGTTGTTTACTAGATTCGGTGGTCTGCTGCAAAGGCTTCGCACCACACATAAATCTTTGGGTGAACCAAGCGTATTTTTCTTCCTGTCCCTTCACAATTGACGAAAAGCAAAAGTGCTTCCTTGACCTGCTATTGACCTGCTATTGACCTGTATTTCTATTGACCTGTTACTTAGTCAGAACGACTTACAACAGAACAGAAAATCATTATTTTACAATACAATGAAGGCTCCATGTGCATAGCTTTTAATTTGCATCTGCTCCGTTTACAGATAGATGCAAAATTCGCAAAACACATATTCGACATCATTTACATTAAAAGGTCACAGACAGCTCCGTTGGAACTTACCCGAAGTTTCCGAAAGATCCAGGATTTGATGTTCAGTAGACAGTCCAGGCTCGAATAGACGCGCATGCCAGCACATACAACATCCGACATTGTTTATTCCTTTCTGGAATTGTCTTCAAGGATCCTGGCTCGCCGTGATGGATCCTTGCCTCAGCTCCAGAAAGAGGTTCCACTCCAGACGAGCCTATGGCAGATTACAATTTCTCGGATCATTGTGGAAGTCGGACAGCGCGGCGCTCTCTCGGAACGTTAAAGTCTCCTCTGGCCATGATGTTGGGGATCACACAAATAAGTAAGGTGTCAGCCCATGGTGTCGCACGTGAGTGACAGTGGCAAAAACCTTTAAGGAAGCTGAAGGTCAGTGCCCACACATCAGCGGCGTGCAGAGAAGGTCACTGGGTATTCTTCAGCCAATTCAAATAACCATTGTCAGCACCCATAGTGCAAACGATGCCTAGCCTAATCAAATACGAACCATCCTCTTGCAACCTTTTGACGAATCGGGAATGCTGATTTACCGCATGTCACACTGGGGAGGCCACTCATGTCTTCGACTGGGTACCTATAATTCAAACGATAGTCTCTTTTTTACTTACAGTGCAAACTATTGCGTGAACTTGAACCTCGTCAGTACAAATAGGAAATAACTTTTGATAGCCTTGTTGCTTTCAATGCACGCCAGTCTTTAAAGCAACCTATGTACAAAAAAAAATCGTGCCCCATTTTTTTCAGTCTCGGTACAAAAATAAATACTGCCCATTTAACAACAAAAAAATTGCTAAGACACATTATATACGACACTTAGTACATTGCCAACAGACCTAAATTTTTAAGATGGTGCACACACAGGTCTAACAACAAACATATAATAAAATATTAATTCGAGACGTCAGTAGCACCCACGGTTTTACCGGTAGAAGGTATACCCCCCAAGAACTAGAATGTTGTTCATCCAGAGAAGCCATGTGCATCCAAGATGAACGGAACCTGACCACATGCAGCGCCGGCTTTTTTGGTCAGTCAGCGGGCTTGAGAGAAGAAGTGTTTATTTTCTCGGGCGAACTAGTTCATGTGTTTTTATTATTTCCTTTCCTGCCTAGCTTTGCACCCAAGATTTTGGGGCGTTCATTCATGAAGCAGTCCGCCGCCCAGGCGCCCGAAATAGCCCAGTATATAAGCTGGGCTGAGAATCACTCATGCGTGTCACTTGCGGCTGGGACAGGCTGGTGGAAAGTCGCACGTCTGGGGGATGAGCTGGTGATGTCTGCATGTACGTTACGACTTTAGAGATGTGTTTACATTTGGGGATCATCCCTGATATAACCTAATCTCACATCCGATGTGATTAAGCATGACCCAACACACGTGAAATCTTATACGACATGCTTAGTTCTAAGACTGTTTTGCTAAAAGAAAGCGTTACTAGTGGGTTACTGAAAGAAAATGTTGGTTATATTTTAAACGTAAATGAATGGTGATATTGTTATGGGACCTTGTTTTGCGTTGAAAGGAGTCTATTATTTATAAGTAAATCTTCCGCAAAAACAGTAACGCCGAGGTTTGCCTTGGCATGTCTACAGTAGATATGTCTGAAAGAAATGGGTTACATGTACATTTCGAAAATGTTCAGTGGCCCAAATACGTCGAGCATAACGAAATACGTGCTGTGCCTTTAGTCGCTTATACTTCCAAACTCGCAAAAACTACTCCACATAAAATGTGCAATAAAATCAGCACAATCAATCATGGTATGCTTTACTGTCACCGGGCAGGCACAGGGAACGCCTTCAGGCTGGTCTTCTCGTCCTAGCATGTGTAACCATGTGTAAGGTGCGTGTGTCCCAGCCAAATTCTTGGCAGGGCGACTATACTTGATGAATAATTAGGTCTTACTACTAGTGCTATGCTATCGGCCCTGGGAAATGTGAATGGGACGCACAAATTCGTGCAGTTTGTTTTCAACAGTCTTACCCTAGATGGTTTGGTGCTTAGATCTTGTAATTACTATGAGCTTCTTTCTATCTGTGAAGGGGACAGGTACGGAAGAACTACAGTAGTCCCCCTCTAATAAGGCCACCCCATTGGCCAAGAAATTGTGGTCACATTAGAGAGGTGGCCTTTGGTGAGAGGGAGAATTAAATGCATTGATAGTAGCAGCGGCAAAAATTGTGGCCACATTAGACAGGGTGGCCTCTGTTGAGTGGCCACTAAGAGAGGGACCAGTGTATTCTAGTTCAGAGCATCTTTGGCGGCTTCATCCGCCAAGTCATCACCTGAGATGCCAATATTACATGGGGTCGAATAAAAAAGAACCGTTTTAGGCAAAACCGTTGACAACACTGTCAACAATACTCTGTACCAAATTATTCGATGGTCAGAATTGGTCTAATCTTTTATGCTGACAGGCTTGCAAGACGTATTTGGAATCGAAAAGAATAATGCTGATCATCTAAATGCTGTCAGCGTGTGCCAGACAATAAAAGTTTGAAATATATGCATGATGATATCAAACGCACGAGCTACCAACAAAAGTGACGATCTGTGCATTCCAAAATGCAGTATCTACTATCCTGTGGCGGTTCTACGTGCGGTTGTTTCGTGTTTCACCAAACCAATGCAACTGGGAGTGGCAAGTGTTCCTGGAATTATAAAAGGCGGCACGTACTTGTATCGCCAGATTTGGAGTGTGCATGACGCTCATTAAAACACTATCATTGTGACCTGGGGTACCTGCATACCACAAAGACGTCAGACTCTGTGGTAACTGGTCTTTGACAATTTGGAATTTGATATAAAACTCTATTATTCAGTAATGGAATAATATAAAAGGTTATACTGAAGAAATGTTAGAGTGAATTTTCACGTGAATATATAAAACTATAGTAATGATTTAAATAAACACAAATTCTACACAGTTGCCATCGAAGAAAAAAAGCAATATTTCATTCGCGCAACATTTCTCGCCTAATGTAACAGCCTGGGAGCGCAGAGCTTATTTTTGCTATAGGACCAGGAGTTTCTGAGATACAGGCTGATGTTCAAACTGGCATATTGGGGCCTGAAATTTGGCCATTGGGAGAAGTTCCAGAAGTTGCCAATATGCTCATGTCTACCCCCAAGGGATCGAAATTAACTTATATTCGCTCCACTGCCAGCTGTTTCTGGCATGTAGGCAGTTTTCAAATTTGTCATATTTGGGATTTGAACTTGGCCATTCAAAAGATTTCCAATCCAATGCACTTCCTTTCTACTTCAGGTGGTCGAAGTTGGATCTACATACAGCGACTTCCTAGATACATGCTCATATTTGGGCGTGGCACTTGATCATTTGTAGTTCCATAAGTTACAAATGTAATTATAGCTTTCACATCATGTGCAAGGCTCCTATGATCATGGGCACATTTAACCTGGATCTGTTCATAGAAGCAATTATTTTTCGAACGAAACATACCAAACATTTTGCTTGCTTTATTAATCAGATTATTTGAATTGGCCGATAAAGTGACAGGGGGGTTAATTAAGCTCGTTCTTCTAAGGTCTCATGCTCTCCATTCACATGATTCATGTTCTAGCATCAACTGGTTTTGTTGAGCCGGCTCTCCCCTTTCAGAACAGAACATCAATCTGTTGGTCTTAAGAATTGGACACGACTGAAGGCATAGGCGCCGTGTGCAACTCAAATATTCCCTGATACACAGTCGCGAAAGGGCGCTCTACATGCTCTAGTGTGCAACTAACCGATGAAACGGTAATTCCTTCACGTAATGCATTACGGTAGAACTCGCCACTGTATAATGTATGAGTATCACTGGCCTCTAGGAGGCACGAGCCTTGCCTTTTATTGCAGTGAAGGAGAGTAGAGAGCTGAATTATAAACCAAACGGCCGACGATTCCAGCAGCCTCGGTGGCGAACGCAGTAAAAGCGGCTTGGTATGTTATATGGAATTCGATATTTTACTTTAACGGAAAAAGTCAGTTCGAATCGCACTAGAGCCTCCTTCTATGGCGAAAAGAACCCTTAAGTTTCTGCGATGATCGTCTTACATGAAGGATCAACCCGATGGACAGTGGGGTATTATTAATATAAAATGTATTCCCTTAGACTGCTGTTACGAATGTGATAGGTTCGGTCAACTGCAACAATTGTTCTGATTCCAGTCGCCACACGACCTAAATTTGAAATAAAGCTGTGCACAATGAACTTTAAATTTATTCAATGTTTGCTGATATTTTGCTTCTACACGACACCCTACCACACACTTTATTTTCACCCGCTGGAACCGTTACTCTTTTGGCGTGCACTTTTTTCTGTGAGCGCCACATCTGCACTCCTCTTCCAATTTTTCATATTATCAACTTGCAGCTGGTCACCCAATGGTAGATATCACTGACAGGCATGACCACGACACCCCTACGTAATGAGTACGCTAACTAGCAGAAGGTTACCGCAAACAAAAAAACACAATATTATAATTCTGACTGTATACAGAGATTTCAGTAAGCTTTAACATGAAGAATCAGATAAGGGCAACATCTATGATTAACCTTTTATTTGATTCCCGCAAGGTCCTCAGGTCAACCTAATAGTGCTGCCATATTGCCATACATGATTTCCTCCTAGTATTCAGCAGTAAAAGATATATTTATGCCCTAACTACATTCCTTTCTTAGATAGAACGGTTTAAAACATTGATCTATTTGACCTTGACGTGACATTGAATTTAACCTTCCAAGGTCACTCAAAGTCAAACGTAATGGGGTCGTCGACACCCCATACACGACTTCCTGTTAGTGGTCAGTGGTAACATACGCCCCAACTCTTTACTCTACATTTCCTGAGATATACAGTTTTTATATACAGTTTTTAAATATGATTATAAACTTGGACTTTCAAGGTCACTCAAGGTCAAATCTCATGTCACGTTTGGATGACCCATCTATATGACTTTCTATTGCTGCAAAAACCGTAAAAGCTCCTTTACAGATACATATTTTTAAAATATGAGTAATATGAGTGACACTGATCATTAAAAGTCTACGTAATTTGACTCCTTAAATATGACTATATATATATATAGGCTATGACAAGGGTGTGGGGAACGGGGTGTGGGTCAGTTCAATTACCTCTGCCTGGTGAAGTAAAAAGTGCTAAAAATTTGAACTTCTGTTTGCTGGAGTTTTTCAAACAACCCGATGGCAACAAAGGTGCTAACAACGACACATGATTTGACGTTGCATATATATGCTTCCAACAAAATATTAGATAACATAGATGATGGATGATACAGCTAAATTCCAGTTTCCAGAAAGTCCGCCTATAATACATTGCTACTGCACCATTAGGTTCGACCCTGTTTGACACTGAAAAGTCAAGTTCAACGTCAATTCATATTCAAACATGTGAAAAGGGCTAAACTGGGCCATATTGTGCTATTGAACATTACGATGAAGTCCTATATAGCGAGTGCAACTGCAATGTTATATTTGACCTGTCAAATTTCAACATACCCGGTATATAATGAATTGCTATGACAAACACTGACAAAAATCTGCAAGGGGTCCAGTCGCACTTACAGATTTAACCTTGAGTAAGCATGGAAATTCATGTTCGAGATCATATATTTCAAGCTTTTGTACCGCCAAACACAACAGTTGCAACATGTACCAATTTTGAAACAGAAAACCACATTTAGCGGATTGATAGCTACAGAATTGAATAGTAATACAAAAATGGGAAATACAAGTAATTCTCAACAATATTTTGCCACACCACCCTTCCATCCCCATTCTGAATTCCCTCGACAAGTACAAAATCATCCTCAAGGTCTTCGTGTTCCGTGACGAACACATCCCCATGCATTATCCCTAAGTTGTGAAGCAGAAAGCACGATAAAATGTGTTTTGCAACACTTATTCGGGGTTTGTCGAAGGCCAAATTTTAGACATGAAAAGCGTCGTTTCAAAATACTAAACACTTGTTCAACACGAACGAACATGCTTTCTAGTGTGGGCCACATTGAATCGCATCTCGGCTGGTGTGTGTGGCTGCAAAAATGGAGTCATCATGGGTAGTCTGAGTCGCCCAGTAAAATCCCATCATGTTCATCTGAAATACATGATATACAAATAAAGGAAAACAATTCTCCATTTCAGCACATCCTGTATACGTAATAACTTTTATATTCATGATATTATACTAAATGACAATCTATTTATTGTCACTTCTTGCCTCCTTTGTGTTACGAATCAGTTTGAGAAAAGTGACCCAAGTTACATAATTACATTTTGTACATGCACATGTACAGCAAAAAGACATTTAATGTACTCCAAAAAAGACACTGAATGCTAAAATGTCTAAGGTAGCAGATATACAGTCCAATTTGCTCGAGACAACCTGTAAATAAAGACCACCTGTTTTACAGACGACGAATGCACTTGACATGCCATTAACTCTTGTGACTCAGTCAAGCATAGCTGAAAATGGTATATAGCTAGAGATGTAGTTGATAGTTTCCCTTCCTCCAATTTAGCAAAACTTCCTTTGAAGGTTTCCGAGAAAATGGGTTTTAGGATTGGGTTGATGGATACAGACACTCACATGAGACATTAAATGTGTCATATATATCTAGTAATTATCACAAAACTTAGCCTTCAACCATGTTAACAGAGGCACATTGCAGTGATATTTATATGGTATGTTAAAAATGTCCCAGCTGCTGCTCATGGTTTAAGCATACAGAAAGGCTTTTTTTGCAATTTAAATCCACCATTTAATCCCATATTTCTCTCAAACTCCAGGCCAATTTGACTTTCGCGCAAAATCCTGCTATTGTGCACCGATCAAGGCCACTGCAAGACTACGTTTGAGAATAGGAAGGTGTGGGTGCACACTGTCTGGAAAAAAATATGATATGAATTTATTTCGGATTAGCCAAATATTCTGGCATTCAAAATTGTACTCACTATACGTATACTTGCAAATGTCTTTCTGAACTGTTCCTTCTTCAGTTCTTATTGGATTGCATAAACATGCTAGATGTGATGTTTTGTAATGCTTGTCATAATAAAGTTTTGTTCTCTTTACATACAATTAATTCTATTAATAACATACTATGATAGTCATAATTCGCTTATGTACGAAGCCGCTTTTTTGCGATGTCAGAAACATGAAAGATCTCTTCGATTCAGTTACACCTTCAACAATCCTACTGTACGTAAGAGCTATTGGACTTTTTTTCAAGATGTGACTTGACATCTTACCTTGGACTTTGCACTCATTTGACCATAA
>JAAUYG010083880.1_pt1 | contig 11162 bp, 10 predicted proteins | sample 7278091 | NCBI WGS metagenome assembly JAAUYG01 (sample SAMN14350201, study PRJNA611818) | marine sediment metagenome | isolation source: surface marine sediment (0.6m) | place: French Polynesia: Moorea | collected 2018-08
CTTACATTGTGTTTCTTCACAAAATTTTCTGACCAAATAAACTCCCCAAAACTTGTTATTTATTTGTTTGGCATACAATACACTATTGAAAAATATGACTTGCTTGCTTAATAGATATTAAAAAAAATTTTGATATTGAATTCTCAACCCTTGGCTCGCTTGATGGTGCCTGGCTCGGTTTGGGGACACCCCCTATACACTTTGTGTTGTGGTCGCATGAAAATAAGGGAATGATGGCGTTTTTTTCTACCGTATCTGAGACAAAGTTCGACCGCTTTCTTTCTTCTGTTTTCCACTGCGGCATGTAGAGGCGATATTCCAGCGGAAGACTGCGCGTTCACAAGCTGAAGAACGAAGTCAATTTGTCATGGATGTTAGAATCAAAATGACGAAGGCAGTCTTGTTCTGTTGTCGGGTGAACTTGCAAGGGAAGACGCAACTTGACCTGTCTGTACCTTTTTGCCTTGTCGTTTTGATGCTGCACACAGCAATTCCATGATGTCAGTGTGACCGCTTCCACTGGCAAGATGCATTGGTGAAACACAGCAACTGTCTTTTGCAAAGACGTCCGCTCCAGCTTCTATCAGCTTCCCAGCAATTTTTACCCTGTTGTATTTTGCAGCAATCATCAATGATGTCCAGCCTCTGTTGTCTTTCATCTGAAAAGTCGAAAATTTCATGCGGGTTCGGTCTGCATGTTCCCTGCAGAATCAGGGTTATCATTTTGATGTGGCATATTCTTCAAATTTTCTGCAAATGAGCCCTTTTCCCTGGGTGAGATCTCCGAGTGAGAGGCAAACAACGGTTCTCATGGGAATGAGTCAGTATGTGGCGGAAAGGGAAAACGTCACTGGTCATCGACACCAAACTTCTGCATGGTAGGGAACATCTTGTGTGATCCATTTGGTTCAGTGAGAAGAAAGGCAACGACTATCTGAAGAAACTACCACAACCCGCACACAAGACGCATCCCTGTTGCACTCTTCTTTGTGGCTCATCGTTGCAACATTGTTTGGGTCAGAATCAACTGAAAAGTTGCCCTGTTTGAATGAGGCACCCCAAATTTTGAAACCATTTGTGGGTACAAAAGGTGTGTTTTGTCTGCGGACAACTACGGTGCCATCGAACCAACAGGTGCATGACAGTGAGCAGCACATAGATCTAAGTGGGGAAATTATGTTGTTGATAACAGATGCCTTTCAGTTTGTCCCTGGGCAGATAACAAGCTAAATAACGAGGCCAAGGGCCGCGTTTTTAGTTGTTATTTGCCAGTGGCTAAACTGAAAGGTATCTGTTAACAAATGTAAATGATGCAACAATTAATTAGAACTGCATGCACTGGGCAGACAAAGGATCCTACACCAAAGGAAATGATGTAATCAGAGCAAACAATTTGAAGCTCAGGCCTGTGTGTCCTGGGCAGATAACAAATGGGATAACAGGCTCAAGGAACGCCAAAGCATCATTTACTTGCTCATACGTCAATGATGATGTCTTTGCAGCGAATGAACTCTTCCGCAGCATCTTGGTTGTTTCTGAGTGCAGCAAACATAAGTGGTGTGGCGCCATACTTCTCCTGCTTGTTGACATTGGCCCCCGCCTCGACTAACGCCCTCAAAACAGCATTATTTGATGCATTCTGCAAGAAATTCACAAACAGAACAGCAAAGTACTTCTGTGATAGGCTAATGTTGTTTCCAAGACTTGGTGAATATTCTGAAAGGTTCCATCATACCCTTCCTGACAGAGATCTGCAGAGTGATTTGGAATGCCGCTTTTTGTATCTTGCAGCATAATGCAAGGCTGTGTATCCCTCTTCGTCTTCTTCATTTGGATCTTGAAAAAAAACAGCTGATGTCCAATATGCTCCTGTATAGCATACTCTCCCGCAGGAATCCCAGGAGTTTCAAGTTTAAGCTTTATCGGATCCATGGCAACGCACATTGAGGTTCCGCTCAAGATTCAAATCTGAATCAGTGTGGAGAGACGAATCCGCACACATGACGGCAAAAAATGTTGGGGAGTTCATTTGTTACCTGTTCCGTTCTTCAGTAGCCATTTCAACTTGCGCAACCTGTTGTACCACGCAGCACAATGCAGGGGGAGCAGATTCTTGTCAGATTCCTCGCCATCTTCATCTGCAATTCCAGACTCATCTGCGTGGAAGCTGTCTTCTGGCGCTTTCAGCAAATGTTTTGCTGGATCGGTTTCGGTTGACATAATCCAAGGAACAAATCACAACAGCCAGTGAAGGAAATATTGTGTTCCCGCTCTTGACAGGAATTTGCTTCTTTTTTCGCTGTCCGTTTCCTGTTCTAGTCTCAGACGCAACGTACGTGAAAACTGACAACCTGTTGTTCGAATATGTATTCCTTTTATTGCTGTTCAAACTTCCACAAATCTTGGACACGTTTCGTTCGCAGCAGTTTCGTCCTGTTGGTTTCTTTCGTCAATCACAATGGCAACGCAAATTTTCTTTTCATTTACAGCCACTTGCATGCAAGCATTCAAGTTTGAGAGTTCCTGCTTGAAGGATAAAACGCCCTCCACTTTTTCGTATGTCAGAAAAAACGACTGTCTTCAGGTCACTTGTGACTGATAACCAAACAAGATTCCAAATATTTTACAGCACACAGACATCAGCGATATTAAAACTTATTTCGGTATGTTTCAAGACAACTGATTGGCACACATGAAAACTGAAAAAGGAAACCTTTGCTGTGGAGAGAACACTACAGATTTTATTGTCGTTAACAAAACTACTGGGTTGCACAAGTGGGTGAATTTGTGACGCTCAGTTTTGTTTGGTTTTGTACGCTTCTAAATTTAGTTTTGCTGCTTGTGACTCTTAAGGGGTCACAGTGCTGTGGTTTCCACTTTGGACACCATGCATGACTTCAGTTTTTCCTCAACACACAAATCACTGTTTCTGCTGTGACTTGTTGCTTTTCGGTCACAAACACTTTTACGACAGAACCATCTTCATCGGCAATCACACTGATCTCGGTTTTCATGGCTTCTAGTGTGCACAAAACTGTCTCATTCGCAACAATTTTGTCTCCGGCCTTCACTGGGATGCTTTTGACGCAACCTGGCATACCAGCCTCAATAGCTGTGTGATTGTCGGGAAGTTCGTCAGGTGGCTTTTCAGGCGAAATCTCTACTCCAGCAACTGCCTGCTTCTTCAGTATTTCCGCCTCGAGGGCTAACATTCTTGCATTGGCTTCCCTCTGCTTTTGGCGTAAAGCAATAATCTCATCATTGAGTTCTTGAGCAAGTTTGTTTTGCTCCGCCATGTCAAAGGTTGTCTCTGAAATGTTGTACGTGTATTTGCCAGCCAAGGCCAACTTTCTGCAAGCCAAGAGCTCTTCTTCATTGACGCCATCAAAGATGACTTGGTCAAACATTTGCAAGAGCCATGGCTGTGCGGGTCGAAAAGGCTTCACTGAGCCGAACATGTCCCACGTTGGGACAGTCCTGCCGAACATCTGGTATCCACCGGGTGATTCCAGGGGGTAAATTGCACAACACGACCCACCCATGCCCACTGCCCCTGCCGGAGTGTAGGTTCTCGCTGGGTTGTACTTCGGAACATTCAACCGGTGGAGAGGGTGAGCTGGTACTATGAAGGGGCAACCCAAATAGAATCCAAGTCCAACGACCAAAAAGGGTGTGTTTGTCACTTTCTGGCAGACTTCCTTTTTGCCCCCCGTCAAACCATTGTTCTGAGCCATGAATTCCACGTTGCTGGGAAGGTAACTGGCTTCCTTGCGAACAAGGTTCATGTAACGTTGCGTCGCTTCTTGTGACCAACGGTCGTCAAAGGCCATTGGAAGGTGAATTTCTCTTGATGGTAATACCACTTTGGTGCAGTCTGGCATCTCACTTTCCAACTTGACCAGATACCGGATCAATGTGCTGTGAGGCAACAAATCCGGATCGTACCTTATCAGTAGAGACCGGATGCACGGAGCAGAGTCTAAGGTGCCAGGAATCAACGGATCGGCGACCTTTCTTGTGTCCGTGTCCGTGTGTAGTCGCAACATGTCCTGTAACACTTTCACTCTGGCTCGGATGTTCAGATCAAATGGCGCCAGTGGATTCCCGTATTCAACCAGCAGATAACTGTCCCCGGCCTGTCTGTACTGAGTTAAGGGACGATTGCGCGGTTCATCTGGTTGGCATTCATGCAGCAGAGCCTTTTTGGCTGCATTCTGGGAACCAGAACCAGACGGTGCTGATGGATTGGTGATCGCATCAAAGATTTTGACTGGAAGAGGCACAGGATAGTGAAGACAGAGTTTGTGAATCTGAGTCAGGAAACGACTGTACTCTGACCGAACGTCCAGTGCCTCTTCGTAGGAAATCGAGGAGAACCGTATGGTGTCACCGGGACACATTTGCCCTGTTTTCCACAGCTCCGTGGAAACAATGGTCCATGGGCAAGCGAAGCCTCCTTGTGTTGGTCCCTCCACTGTCAGAACCACAGGAGAATCCCCAGTGAAGTTTATGCTGCCGTGAGCGTAGCCACAGTCGTGAATGTTGCTGGGGTGAAACCCACCCGCCCCTCCATCAGCACGGGCCCATTTCGGGGTCGGGCCAACAAATCTGATTCCCATCCTGTTGCTGTTGTAATGAACTTTCCATTCAGAGGAGAACATCTCTTTCATACCTTCTGTTGTGATGTAATCTGGATCTGCATGGGGACCAGGCAAGACTTTCACATTCCAATGATGTTTGTAATTTGGCACTAGAGCTGGTGGCAAGACAACATCTACCAAAAACTTGGTGGTGTTATCGTCAGGGGAAACATCAGTGGCAAGCGGAATCATGTCTCCAGGCTGAAGACCTCGACCTTGGAACCCTCCGTAGCCAAACGCTGGAAAAGTGGACTTGCTGCCAAGAAAGTCAGGAATGTCCAACCCACCAGAAACTGCCAAATAAGATCGACAGCCTGCGTTTCCTTTCTGAATCTTCCCAACAGATACAATGCCTCCAACTGGGATGTGAACCTTTGACCAGGAGGGCAATGCTACAGGAGGCGCGTCCTTTGAACTTTTGAAACTCGATTCAGTGATCGCTCCCGTGACGGCGATGGCGCATGGCCTGTGAAACAGAAGCTGGGGACCCTTGATGGTTATTTCCAGACCCGCGGTAGTCATTTCGTTCCCCACCAAGACGTTCGCAATTTTGAAGGCAAGATCATCCATGGGACCACTGGGGTTTATCCCATAGACCCTGAGTGGCATTCTGCCTGGCAAGTCTTGAACTGTGGTTTCCATTCCTCCCTGAAGAACTTCAATGGCGTTTGGACAATACGTAATGAAATTCAGGATTTGAGTGGTTGTGTCACCAGAAGTGAACCGCTCATTTCTCAAGACTTCCAGCAAGTATTCACGATTCGTGCAAGGACCTGCTACAATAGTATTTTCCAATGCTTTTCTCATTTGGCTGATTGCGTTCCCTCTGTTGTCACCAGACACGAGGACTTTAGCTATCAGCGGGTCAAAGAAAGGAGTGATTTTGGTCCCTGTTTGCACCCAAGTGTCTATCCTAGCAATGGTGGCATCAGGCCATTCCACCCGTGTCAGAAGTCCAGGAGAAGGTTGATAATTCTTTGCTGGGTTTTCAGCGTACAACCGTACTTCTATGGCGTGGCCTGAAGGGTGCCATCGGTAAGAACTCAAATCTAAGCCTCCTCTGCCTGATTTCTCTGCGTTTCCCTGGAGGATCATCCACTCGACCAAGTCAACTTGATTCGTGAGTTCAGTCACACCATGCTCCACTTGCAAACGAGTGTTCATCTCCAGGAAATAGAATTTGCCAGTGTTGTCACTGTTTTGCCCTTCATCAACCACCAGGAATTCTACTGTCCCAGCTGACTGATACTTTACCTTGGCGGCCAATTTCACGGCAGCCGCACAGATGTCCTTTCGTAAGCTGTTGCGCCCACTGAGAAAGGGAGACGGGGTTTCTTCAATCACTTTCTGATTTCGCCTTTGAATGGAGCATTCTCTTTCCCCGAGATGTATGGCGTCACCAAGCCCATTTCCAAAAATCTGCACCTCGATGTGTCGACTCAGAGGATAAAACTTTTCCAAGTAAACTGCGCCATTCCCAAAGTACTTTTCAGCTAAGCTCTGACAAGAATCAAACGCTATGGACAGCACGCTCGCATCTGGGCAAACGTACATACCAATACCACCCCCTCCTCCTGTCGCTTTCAACATCACTGGATAGGTGAGTCTGTTAGCTTCCTTGAGAGCAGCTTCCAAGTCTTCCAAAATAGTGGTTCCTGGAACGACTGGGACCCCTGCTCCAACAGCTAACTCTCGAGCTGTGTGCTTCAGGCCAAACGTTTCAATGCAGTCTGGAGACGGACCCAAGAATGTGATGCTGACATGCTTCAAAGCCTCACAGAACTTCGGGTTCTCGCTTAGGAAGCCGTAACCTGGATGCACTGCATCAACTGTAAAGCGTTTGCAAATTTCAACAATGGCATCAATTGAGGTGTAGGTAGCACCAGTGGGTAACTCCACACTCTCGTCTGCAATGACGGTGTGTCTTGTGTTGTCATCTGCTGGCTCATAGATTGCTACGGTTTTGATCCGCATTTTCTTGCACGTCTTTATGATTCTGCAGGCTATTTCGCCTCTGTTGGCGATCAGGATTTTGCGGATGGCCATTTTGCTGTCAGGGTCGTTTCCCCCTTTCATATTGAAAGTGTCGACAACGCTTCTGACTGCTCGCGCTACTTCAACAGCACCAGGGGTGTCCGAATGAACACAAACAGTGTCAGCTTTGACAACAACGTCTTTGCCGTTGATGGATCTTGTTTTGCCACATTTCAAGGCTCTCATAGTTCGGCTGGCAGCTTCTTTGGGGTCTACACTCTCATGTGTTCTCGTGATGATCAACCTGCCTTCGTCGTCATATTCAAGATCAGCGAAAAATTCAGCCAAAAAGGGAACAGCAAGTTCCTTCGCAACTGTCTCATGAAAAGTTCCAGCCAAACCAACAAAGGGCACATTGAGCGACTTAACAACTTCTACAACAGCTCTGCAAACACTCTCATCCTTGGAAGCGACCCCATACAAACTCCCATGTGGCTTCACATGGCTCAACTCCATGTCATTCGCAGCCAGAAATCCCTTCAAGGCCCCAACCTGGTACATGACCATGTCCTTGATCTCGTCTGGAGTCATCTTCATCTCCCTCCGACCGAAACCCTGCAAGTCTGGAAAGGACGGGTGGGCTCCCACGGCAATGCAGTGAGCTTTTGCCTTTCTAACAGTGTTACTCATGACCGTGGAGTCGCTAGCATGAAAACCACACGCTACGTTGGCCAAATCAATCAACGGAAACATGGCGTCATCGTCACCCATCTTGTACAACCCAAAACTCTCTCCCATGTCACAGTTCAATGTTACTTTACCACCTTTAGTTGCCATTCTGTCAAATGTGCAGAATTTCTTGGGAGTACCGGTATTTGCACGATCACCGTCGACTGCGTGTTGAGCAATTGTTCGTATTACCGTCTGGACTGGAAAGGTATAGTCAGGTGTCCATGAAGTCCAGTGTCTGGATCGTTTGTTGTGAGATGTCGGTGAAGATGTTCAGATTGACTTTAGACTGCAAAGGAAAGTTGCATACCACAAGATAAGATTTCAAACGTAGCTTTTCTTTGTGCTTGTTGATTTTGAACAGTGATTTATCGATTTTAAACAGCCCCGGAGTTGTTCGAACCTGGAAAATCTGAAGAAACTAACCTCACTTTTCAATTCCTGCAGAGTGAGTAAATCTCAGCTCAGTGCTTTCCTGCGTAACGCTCCATCTGCACAAGCGAAATAAACTACTGTGCACCAAATTCAACAACTTGTCCACACCACTGCATGGAAAACAAGAAGCGACAGAACTCATTTTGCAAACTCAAACTTGAATCGGATATATATACCTTGACGTACGCTTGTGGCAACCGACTTTGTGGGTTTTTTCTGAAATCAGCGAGTCCTTTAAGCCTCCAGCATTGTGCATGGTGTTTTGGTTGACACGATAACCTAGATCTGAGAAAAGAGATCAATGGTTTTGTGCTTGTGAGACAGACCCTGGTCTGCATGGTTGGCTTCTTTCCACTTTTGGGTGCCAATTCACGGCGCAATGTTGTGTGCAAATAGTACGACAAAAAAGGCACAGACACACAAGATGCCATGTTCTTTTGACCATCACTTTTGTGCAACCAAAACAAATGTTTATCGAGAAACATGCTTTCCCCCCCCCACCCCACCCTCCAAAAAATGCGATGCATTGCAAGTCCAAATCAGAATCCACACCACAAATCAGTAGGAACAAGAAACTACAACAAACCACTGCCACCCTCAAATTATTTTTGTTTGAAACTGAAACGCTTTCATTTCTGCTGAAGTCTCAAAAAAGTCACTGAACGCCCAACCATACTAAGTTCTGACACCCAGAAAAATAAACAATCATGAGGGGGGAAATTTTTAAAACAAAGATTGAACAACCCATCTCGCAGTTCTACTTTTCCCTTCGGGCAATTGTAGTGCCCGTGTGTAAGCTGCACCAACCACATGTGCAGGCAGAGGTGCTTCCGCGCCTAAAATCAATGGCCATGTACTATCGACAGGTAGATCCAACATTTGGATGGCACAAAACCAAAACAGCTTCTGGCTGTTGCTTAGCAAAGTACAAAACATTTCACCAAGCAGAACGGTTATGACAGAATTGTGTCGGCAAATGTCTTGTCACTGAAACCTCGTCAAAGAAAGTTTCGTCCCGAGAGCCTGAGACAGAACCATGGCCGGAAGTCCGCTGATGGTACACTCCACCATCTCAGTCCAAACCAACGAAGGATGCAGACAAATCCACTTGTGTTTCGGGGATATCACATCAACATCAAGTCTGAGATGTCTTGGGAGTGTCGCAGAAGACGGAGACACGAACACTTCCTTCACAAACGAACCTGCCGACGTAATTTTGATCTCAGCATTTCAGGGTAAATACGTCCAGTATCATATCACATCAAAGAGAAATGTTGACGTTGAAATCATTTACTTGCCACAACTGATTGGGAAAAATCACTTTGACCTTGTTGGATGGATTTCGCACGCAATTGCAACGGTTGAAGATTAAAATCCGCTTTAGGCCATTTCTCAGCCTTAATTTTTTCTTGAACTATGCAGAAGGGATGCATGATCCATTTGACCTTGTTTGCACCATTCTCCCACCAGCCGGTTTCTGCTGGTGTCAACCTCAGCAAGACGGGTTTGAATTTTTGTTGTTATTTCAGGAGATTACAGTCCAACGCCCACATGTGTTATCGGCGCAATGAAACGCAATTTGGGAATCTCTGTCAGGGATCTTGCAAGAGACAAGCAGGAGGACTTGCGAAAGCACTTCCATTGCTGGTGGTCGAAGCCACTGCCCAAAGGCTTACCTTACAGGTATATAATGTACGCCTTCCTGGCTTTCTCTTGGCAAAACAGCGGTTCTCGATTTCCTCTGATACCGTAAAATCTCGTGTATAACACGAGAAATTTTGGACGAATTTAACATGTCTGAACTTAGGGGGTAGTGTTATACACGAGATTTTATGGTAAGTGTTTTGTTTCCGTGCAATTGCAGACAAGTTTTGTGCTTCGAAACGCCTTGGTCAGGGAACTTGCGACATCCGGTTGAGTTGGTTGGAGATGTGTTCAGATGTCTTGTGGCCATGTTTCAAAACCAGGAAAAGACCGTAATCACTCCATTGCTGTCAACAGGAGATCAGGTGCTCATGAAAACCATGACGTTGCCTTTGGGCTCAAAACAAAGAAACACGACCTTTTCTCCAAGGTTAAAGGTTCCCAGCAGTGATACCCTTCTGTTTCAATTCTTCTTTCCGCAGCATTTTTCTCAAAGTCGAATGATGAAGGCCATGCTGGAAGCTGCTGTGAACTGGGTCAGGGCAGGACTGCCAATGAAACACTTGAAAATTGTCATCTACCAGAAGAGCCCCAGCAAGAACAGAAGCAGCTACGAGGCTGAAAGTGTGGTCAGGATATTTGAAGATTTCAAAGTCAAAATTGAAGGCGTTCAGAACAACAACAAGGTATGTTTACATAGCACTGACACGCCCATCAAGCAGTTGCTTTCTGAATTCTGTTCCTCGATTTGTACGCGTCCACCCAACTGAAAAATTTTTACCACACTTGTTTTGGGGGACCCCCCCCCCCCACCATCTTGGCTCAGTGCACTGGTTTCATGAAAAATTGGTAGGTTCATATGGCAGCTTCGATGAATGTCACACTTGACCTCCACCCCTACATAGCCAGACTCAGTGCACTGGGGTCCCGACATTGGCACGGCAGGACATCGCACTGCAATTGCCTTCAACACTGCTTCTGATTATCAGTGTGATGCTTTGTTCCCCCCCTGACTTTGACCAAATCTGACCCAGTGATATGGTGACTTACTTTTACAATGCCTTGTAAATTTTAGCCCCATTTGACCTCCAAGCTCATCTATATAAGCACCTTAAGCTGCATTGGTGTCTCACACTGCAAAAGGGGTGTGGCCCTTGTGGTGCTTAAACCCCATGGTCAAAAGCAGAACAAAAGTTTTGGGGATTGAGCCAAGGTGTCTGCATCCCAAAAAAGGTGACATTTTGGAAATGCAATGGCCAAATATCCAAGATGGCTGCCAAACCTGTGAGCCACAATGACCAAAGTTGAACTTTAGATGTTGTTTCACCCCATAATATTTCTTTTTGAGTTAGGTTAGTTTGGTTATGGGGCTGTGACATTCAAGAGTTATGGTGCAGAGACGGAAACCACACAGAGCATAGTTTGGCAGCCATCTAGGATGATTGGAAAAACATTTTTTGGCCATTGTGACTGAAATTTTAAGGAATCATGGTGTCTTTGTTTTTTATGTGCAGACAGCTTGACTCCATCTCCAAAACATAAGTTCTGTTTTTCATCCAAGGGTTCCCAGGAGCACCACAATGGTGACACCTATGTTGCAACTTGTGCAGAATAAGAAAAATAATGCAGCAAAAAAGGTCAAACTGATGTGGTCAGACATGAAATAGGATCAAGATTCAGAAAATCTTGTAAAAGTCACAGACAGTTAGTTGCACAGCCATTTTGGATTGTCACAAAAAC
>JAAUYG010105372.1_pt1 | contig 11160 bp, 5 predicted proteins | sample 7278091 | NCBI WGS metagenome assembly JAAUYG01 (sample SAMN14350201, study PRJNA611818) | marine sediment metagenome | isolation source: surface marine sediment (0.6m) | place: French Polynesia: Moorea | collected 2018-08
ATAAGCTGTGAGCGACATGTATGAGAAGCCATGCAGTGTGTCCAGTGACGGAGGCTCGACGTACCTGTATTTGTATCAGATTAATGCAGTGAAATCTCTCTTTAGGGCAATCTATGAAACACAGAGCTAGAAATCAGAAGCTACCCCAGAACCTGGTCTAATTTAAATATATGGATCAGAACCGGGTAACTAAGACGATGTCTCAATCCAGGTTATTGTCTGTGCAATACCGTGGGTGTCCTCATCCACAGATTCACTGCGTCACGGTCTCTCCGCTAGTCGCTTCTTCCTGAGGCCGCTTAAGGGCAGCTACTTACAATGTATCAAATTAAAACTCTTATGCTTCTTAGCTACCTTTCTGCACTGCCTGCGCGGTGCATTCCTTCGCTCCGCAATCTTTGTGACATGAGGTTATTTAAATTAGGATGTAGTTCCCTCCAGGTCTATTTTAAAGTAAGCGATTGTCTGCAGAACCTCCATTGTCGCGCCCGTGGGCTTATAGGGCAGTCGAAAGCAACTCTACAGTACGCCGAGCACAGTAAGAGCATAGAATGAGGCAAACTTGCACAACAGCACCTTTAATAGTAGCAGCAGCAGCAGCAGTAGCAGCAGCATGAATAGCAGCAGCAGTAGTAGCAGTAGTAGTAGTAGTAGTAGTAGCAGCAGCAGCAGCAGCAGCAGCAGTAGTAGTAGTAGTAGTAGTAGTAGTTGTTGTTGTAGTAGTAGTAAAGTAATAATAGCAATAGTAGTAGTAGTACTTTGTGCTTTTAGTAGAAGTAAGCGTTGTAGTTATATCGAGCTATTACTTTTAGAAATCAACCAACCTGAGGGAAGGTCTGTTTCAAGTCCATAGCTGCTTGTTTCCATTATTTGACAAACCGCAGTTACCAGCGCAATCAGAGGAAATATGTTCATGGTTGACAGTTTTGTAAGAAATGAGACGAAAGTCTTGAACTTCACTGCCGCTTAATAGTATTAGATCCATGCATTGCCACTTATATAGGCACTGCCGGCCAGATCGTAAAAGGGATTCCTTGTGCAATTAATTTTAATGTCCGCTTTCTAGTATTAGATCTTGACATTGTCAGTTATGTAGGCACTGCAAGGCCAGGTCGTAAAAGGGATTCTTGGTACAATTAATTTTAATGTGAAAATAATTATCAATTTGCAAAAATTCGCTACTAAATGCATATGGGAAAAGAACCAAATGACTTAATTAGCTTTCACAAGTTGCTTTTTTATCAGTGCTAACGTAGCGTCTTGAAAATATGCCTGGGCACGCAGCTTGACATACTCCGCAGTATATCATAGTTTTCAGAAAATACACCCCGAGGGCGATCGGTGAATGTCCCACGACGCAAACTTTTAAAGATGCAAAGGCTTACCTGATAGCAATACTTAAAATGCAACTCGCTCGGGTGAAGCCACATGCTGTAAAATGCAACACACCAGATTCCTGCGGAAGCGTGCGAGCAAGAGGAACTGGGTTACGGTAAGTCAGTGGATTAATGTAGAATGGTCGTGATAAAAATGTAGGGTACCATATGAATATATAATGCCTTACATTGACTTGTGCTGGATTAAATTATGTAAATTCCAAGTTTCTCAAAAAAAAAAAAAAAAATCAACAACATTTTACTTTATCGCTAATTTCAACTGATAAAGTTAACCTGTTAAAGATAAAGGTTTATTTCAACAGAGTTAAACCTTCTGTTGTTTAATCCGAAAATCGTACGCTGCAGATGTTTTAAAGCTTATGCTCGACAACTTTGAAACCAACTATTACATATTCCTGATGAGGTGAAGCGTGCAACTAATTATTGTGTCTCCATAAGCGCTCGAAAAACACATCTATTTAAAATGGCTTAGCATTACTAAGCATATAAAATCATTGGTAACAATTAAATGTCTCTGGCTATAGTGTCATTTACTCAAGCTGCTTTGGGAGTATTGTTAGACGCCGGTTGTGTTCCTTGAATTATGGATTCTTGGAGTTCTAGAAATGTGGTACTACTACTACTACTACTACTACTACTACTACTACTACTACTACTACTACTACTACTACTACTACTATACTGATACTACTACTACTACTACTATACTAATACTACTACTACTACAGTAACTACTACTACTACTAGTACTACTACTACTACTACTACTACTACTACTACTGCTGCTGCTGCTGCTGCTGCTGCTGCTGCTGCTGCCGCAAAAATACCACTGGTTGCTTAATTATGTAGGTGTCGCAATATGATGCCACTGAGGTTCAGAGGAAACTGGAAGGAGAACTGTTTGTGAAGTGGAAGGAAGGCTGCGAGGTGATGAAGGCACAGCGGATCTCTCTGGACGATATCCCGGCGTTCCTCAATCATATGAGGGTAGCATATGAAGGTTAGTTTGGGCTTAAATCAGGGTGTGGGATGGGAATTAGGACGCCCGCAACACTCGGTGCCACATCACGCTGGCGTGTTTGCCTGTGGAACTTGACCACCCTTTATTATAGATTGCCACGGTAAGCATAAAAATATATTACTCATGTACCAGGATGACTTAGTCACGTTACAATGACTGCATGGATGTGAGAGCCTACGTAAGACGGAGATACACTAAACCAGGGGAAAAACAAAAACCTGAAACATCTGAACCGAGTTTGATTGTCATTATGAAAGGAACTAACATGCAAACTATCATGCAAAAATAAAGTAAGGAAAGCAGGAAGCAAGCAAGTAACCTGCATAACGTCGAATCCTTACAAAATGGGTATCATGGTGATGGACAAAGAATTCGTTTATGTTTTTGTATGCCTTAATATTTCCTCAAAGACCGTAGGTATAATATTAAATAAACTAAGAAGCCTTTTTCACTAGGAATTGACGACTCTCTACGCATGAAGATGGAGGGAATTAGGTGGGCTGAGAATTGGTCGTACAAGATCATGGAGTTCAAATACAACCAAAAAGACGAAAGTGGAGCTAACAAAGACGGCAGCGGAGCTCGCTATGGCATGGTCGCCTTCGGCAAGGATAACAGCGGAAAATTCGTCGACTGTATGTACGTGCTTTACAAGATGGATTTCACGATCGCACCAGAGGTGATTATCACTGAAAAAAAGAAAAGCTATATCTTCGGGTTGTTCACTTCCACGTCGCAAGAATGTGAAACCAAGGAGCGAACCCTTGGAGTGAATTCCATCAAAGTCCTGCAAAATTTCTTTCGTGCGAAAGCGCTGCAGGGGTTTCACAAAGAAGGGCTGGTTAACGAGATTAACTGGGTCCAAACCTTGGAGGAGACTGATGCCTCTGAAATGGCTATCATGGATGGCTCATCGTAAAGTTCGTGAAGAAAAAGTGTTAAGAAGTTCAAAGCAAATTGTGAATAATTGATATTACATTGTCTTGCTGATATCCAACTAATATCGAAATATCACCAGTTGAAAAAGGACAACCGTAGGATTGGTCACGCCATCGTACAATGAAGTAATATATAAATCCCGTTAAATTGTGATTGCTGTATTATTCGTACTTAGTATAATACAAGGGGTGTGTTTCTATTATTGGATAGGCAACCTAGCTACAATCACTTGTTATTTTATTTTCGGGTGAAGCGTAATCACTATAGTGATACGTCGCCGTGACTGTACAAAGTGAATACCCATTTGGGTTTAGAACCTAAATAAAATTATGTGTTAAAAGAGGCAGTACTCGTTATCGTTGATATGTAAACGTGAAAGCATTGCTATCGGACGAGGACACAGTAGAGTTCTGGGAGGGTCAGAGCAAGGCTTGAAATTATGAACGGAAAGTAAACCGCACCATGGACCGCCCCAGGGTCAGTCTGATAAATTGAACGGCGAACGACTGTCAATTCAAACCCTTGTGAGATAGTTTTACTGGAATACGTAGAATGAGCGCGTAGGTCAGGAGAGCGCAGAGTAAAAAGGGAGACGGGATATAGCAAGACACAGTGATTAACCCAGGGCAGAATAGAACAAAGAGGCAAATAGGGAGGGACAGGAGTACAACGGCAGGAAGGCTAGACAGAATTGGTTATGCAGATTTTAGCAGGCAGATCAGACACTGCATGATTAGACAGGGCAAGGCAGATTAAGCACACATGGCAGCGTGCACATAAACAGTTTGGCGTAGAGCAGGGCGTGGACGGGCGACCATTGTTGCTTGGGGCAGAGGGGTGCAGAGAAAGATAGTGTAGAGCAGGACAAGCTAGGGCAAAACAAGGTAAAATGTTATAGGGCAGGACAAGATTGGACAGAGCAGGTCAGGTGTAGCGCACAGGCCGACCTGGACATGCAGGCCAGTTTGGGTAAAGCAGTACAGTAGACTCCTAGATATTAGGCCGGTCAGGAATGGAAGACAGCGTAGAGCAAATGGGTCAAAGGGAAACTGTAGGATAGAGCAGGACACAGGTTGACAAGCCCGGGCACAGTAGGGCAAGTTAAGACAGAGCATGGCAAGATAGGACAGAGCAGGACAAGATCGGACAGAGCATTGCAAGCTACGACAGAGCATTGCAAGCTACGACAGAGCATTGCAAGCTAGGACAGAGCACTGCAAGCTAGGACAGAAAAGGGCAGGCTAGGAGTGTACAGGGGGAGGTCAGAGCAGGGCAAGATAAGACAGAGCAGGACAAGTTAGCACAGAGCATAGTAAGCTAGGGCAGAGCAGGGCAAATTAGAACAGAGTAGAGCAAGCTAGGACAGGGCAGGGCAAGTTCGGACAGAGCATGGCAAGCCAGGACAGAGCAAGACAAGATCGTACAGAGAATTGCAAGCTAGGGCAGAAAATTGCAAGGTACATGTAGGACAGAGCAGGGCAGGCTAGGAGTGTACAGGGGGAGGTCAGAGTAGGGCAAGATAAGACAGAGCAGGGCAACTTAGTACAGAGCATGGTAAGCTAGGGCAGAGCAGGGCAAGTTATGACAAGGCAGGGCAAGTTAGGACAGAGCAGAGCAAGCTAGGACACGACAGGGCAAGTTAGGACCGAGCAGGGCAAGCTAGCACAGAGCAGAGAAAGGTAGAACAGAACAGAGTATGACTGGACAGAGACATAATAGAGCAGGGCAAGATTGGAAAGAGGGTGATTTAACGGAGCATGGCAGGGTTAGTACAGAGGCAATCCTCTACATACCAATGCTGGGTATAGGACAGCAGATACACAGATGTTAGGCCGGGCAGGAAAGTAAGGCCGCTTTGAGCAAACAATGGGTCAACGGGATAAGACAGGATAGAGCAGACATCTCAATAGTAAGAGATAACAGATCGGGACAAGAAAGTACAAAGCATGCCAAGAGAGGGAGCAGGGCAAGATTGGACAGCACCGGCCGAGAGAGAAGAGAAGGGAGAGCATGGGATAGCACAGAGAGTGGGAAACTGTAAAGTCTGATATCTCTGTTATTACGTACCGGTATGTGTGTATTGAATTATACTCATATGACAGAGTGGGATGTGACAGGATGAGCAGGGGTTCTTGTGGGGAATGTTGGATAAGATGAGGCTAAGCCGTCGAACTAAAATCTGTCGTGTTTTACGTCAGAATGGCAGCCTCTAGCATCCTTAGCAGACTGCTTACATATCCAGAAAGCTAGCGGGGACAGAATGCCTCTTGCCAAACAAGTACTATTTGTGGTGAAATTGGAGAATGGGCTGAGAACACATTTCGTTATATATACAGATTGAAACATCCATAAAGATGGTGCGACCTCTTTAAAGCGCTGCAGTTCACTTGTTTATTTCCATATTTGCCTAGACACAATCTTGTGAATACAGGTAAGTATCTTGAGTTCAGTTCACGTCTTACAGTGCAAGCCATTGGAGCAATACGCAGACATTTTCCGAAAAAAATACACGAAACCAAGTCGATAACTAGAAGTTACAAGTATCTGTTGAACCAAGAGGATCTGACTCAGCCCTTAAATACGTCCAGAATATCTGAATAGGTTCTCACATTGCACATATTTTACATGTAGATTTTACATGTGTATTATCACACATATTATTTTAGGGGTTACAATGCACTGTGAACACATCCTTATCAGATGTACTTGAGTATGAGTGATATATTACACAACACCAAAGCAGTTTGATCTACTCGCCCAAGCTTTATACATTTACACATAACAGAGTATTGCTTTTCAGTTTGCGTTCATGTCCAAACCGAATACCTGGAGTAGATTCTTATACTGTGTATGTACATGTACGTATCTGCATGTCGATGTTTCGTCTTGTGTAAGGTGTACTAGACAAGTATCTAGCAGTATACTTAGACTAATATACGCCAGTCATATACGGAGAGATGGGACAAACAGCAAACCCTTAATCTGAACTTTGGTATGGCTGAGCATACTGTAACATCAGCGTGGTTTAATCTCCTCGTACTGTGCAGTTTCACTAATAGCAGGGTTTAGCGCCTGGTAAATCTCAGCAAACGACGGTCTGAGTTGTGGAAGCCTCAGCCAACAGCGATCCATCAGAGTGAACCTGGTAACGAGATATTAAAGTGTACAATACTGGGCAGAAGCTATTATGTAATTTCAGTCATTATAGCGAACATACACATGTATATATTTCGGCGAAAGGTAGTGGATCTCATGACATGATATATAGGGGCGTGGCTTAATAATTCAGGTAGAAACGCTCTAAAGTTTGTTCTAAAGCATAACCATCGATAATCGCACTGTGCACGAAATAAAACACTCCAAAATTATATGCAGTGGTTTAAAGAGTGTTCACCATTGAATTACATTTGAAATCTGTCCAAGTCCCTTTTGTAGAACATTGCTCTTATGTAATAGATTAGGGATGTCATAATTGGAATAAAGTAAACTGGGAGATTGGAGAAAGGAAGGAAACGAAGGAAAAAGAATTAAACTAAGACAGAAACAAATCAAGGAAAAGACAAAAACCAAATCTGCTTCAGGTAGATGAAATCACGTAAAACACCGGCCTAAACACAGTTTTCTGCATATCATGGGCAATACAGGTATTTCTCTCGAAATAGAAAGCATCTTATTAGAGAATCCCTTACACTTCCAATGAACTGGCGTCCGGTTGCATAAGCTTGCCACCTCGGATGATGAATTCTGCTACTTGATCTCCCTTCAAGTAATCATATGGTGTAGCACCTGTAACAGAATCAAATGACTTTAAACGAGCTCATTAACAAGTTTACTAGGTCATTTATACCCAAAAACTTGCATACTGGGTAAGATATTTAGAAAATTCTAAAGTGTTGAGGCGAGTTTAGTCTATTCTTCTTACATATTAACTTTAGCCTAAAATTCTGATATGCATGTGGTTTTTAAAGAAATGTGTAAGTCCGCGTTTCGAATAGTCAAAACTTTTATTGCCCTAGTTGCGATAAAGCACAACAAACATCCCATTTTCTAATTAATATTATAGAATAATTTCCCTTTTACACCATTGGTGTACGAGAACATCGTGTAAGTGCAATTTATGTTTATTGATTGTGCCGCAGTGGCGTGAAATGGTGATTTATAATTTAGAAAAGTGATGTTTGCCGTGGAGTGAGTGATATCAAAGTTTAACGGCACATCAACACCCAAAGGGTCATACAGTGCCAAAACAGTTGTATGTTTGCCGTGGAGAATATAAGGGACAGAGGTGAAGCAACTTGTTGAGTCTGCTAAGTCAGTCTGCTGGAGTAGACTCTTCGCAATGTTGCTAGAGCAATGATAATGTGTTCAAAACGTGAATACTGGATCATATTGTGACAGTGGATGAACTATTAAACAGTTGTGGTTTTAAACTAACAGAAATTAACTGCTGTGAAAAAGGAGGTCGTGATTCAGGGAGCTAATACAGGAAGGCGATGCCTGATTAGTGAAGAATTTTAACATTGTCATTTCAAGTTCGACAGGAAATGGCAGTTTGGTGAAGGAGTCGTAATTTAGGATTCCTACAGCTGACTGTGCTATGTTCCAAGCCATTCAGCATGCTCAGAAATACAAAGGTTTCCAGTACTTCGTATTTGCCAGCCTAGAAAACAGCAAACAACAAAGAGAGGTTGTTACGCCTCCTGGTGTGACAATCTCTGCCATAGGATCTGCCTTGTCGTTGCTGTTGCCTGTGAAGAGAAGTCTACTTATATGATATAGGATATCCATATCCACACCGCGTGCAAGCCTCTGAAGATTCAAGGACTGTACTGTATCTCCTTGTACAAGGAAACAATGGCACAGCTATCTCGCGTTTTAAAGAAGTTTCAAGACCTAAACCTCAGACTCGGCATAACACGCAGGATTATCCTTAAGTCAGCGCTACTTTTCCGACACCCAATCGTTAACATATTGTTTGTATGACACAAATTATTTCCCACTGGTACTAAGTTTGTACATATGCCGTATTTGCGTACCAATAGAGAATATTTCCCACAGCAGTACTCCAAACGCCCAGACATCCGAGTGAACTGTGTGGACCAGATCTGTCAGGGTCTCAGGGGACATCCACCTTACTGGACGGTCAACCTGGAGAGTAAATAGTCTCAACAATGCTATAAATTGGCTGCGCCAAGTAGAAAATGGGTTTATGACACACTTAATGAACCGATTTTCAAAAGATTGTATAAATAGTCTTCGGAAGAGACCAGACTGATGGTATGCAGATTTTGTCTATATCCTTATAACAGCTATACTGTATAATTTGACGATATGATCTACTCCCTTACCCCATTCTCTTTCTCCCATCTCTCCCTGTCTCTGACCACCTCCGTCGTGGCAAACCCAGTCAGTTTACACACTCGGTTAGAATCCAGCAGAACGTGGTAGGAGTTCAGCCTGTAGTGAAGGACGGGCCTCTGTAATAAAATTTTAAAAGTGCAATATTCTCTTACTGCAACTGAAACTGCCAATAAGAAGTACAAATATCACCAAAACAGTAACTGCTGTGAAATAATTAATAAGATGATGTCGAGGCTTGCATTTTTCTAATTACCATTCAAAGGAAGTTTACTGATTCTGCTGGTAACGCCTTCTTGTACCATGTACAGTACGACCTATATGGGTACCAAATAGGGTTAGTTTAGCAAAACTTGGCGCAGGTTGGACATTTTCTAATTGGTCCTAGATAACGAAGTAAAATAGTCTATAAAATTCTTTCGGGTAATATGTAATCTATTTTCATAGCTACCTTTAACTGGGAAACAGAGGAACATAACAACCAAGGTACACCCCACTGTTGTTTCCAGCACTGGGGCGTATTACACTAATACGTGTACGTCGGATGACATTTGGCGTCAATTTGGCTAAGGGTTCAAACAGGGATACATTTTAGTTTTCGCTTAACCTATTACATGTAGTTTACTGTGAGTACGTAGTACTTTCAACTGGGACAGAGCCAGTGCCCCAGCCGCACACTGTCGGGAAAATTCCGAAAGTACACCCAGAGACAGTCCATCCTTCATGTTGGCATACATCCCGTGATGTGCCTGGGATAGGTAAGTGTTTAGGTCCCCAAGGACAGCTTCCTCCATCACAATAGAGGGTAAATCTGCAATATGATTGTTGAGAGTTCCAAGCATGTGCCTATAATAGCTATAAGTGTTTCACATACATATACCTACGGCAAATATGTGGCGTTATACACCATGGGTTTTTGCTGTGCAATGTTAATATTGATTTAGTTTGTATTCTAATAGATATACTGCAGTATTAATATTTTTATTGTATGTTCAAGATAACTTTGCTGATAAAATATAATTAATTATATTTGAGGGCAACTATATTAAATGTATTGCACAAGCCATAAGAACATGACATATGTAATACTAATACCGTTTGAATTCAGTACCACTTTAAAACGATATCTATATCTCTGTTATAAACCTCCTGGCCCTATTTTGTTACCTGTGGTGTAAATTCCTGCTAAGGTAATGACATTGCTACGTGACAAGCTGGAGAGAGTTTCAGCCTGACCCAGGAGATACTTTCCAACATGGGCGTTCCCTGCTACAGAAAATAAAGATAATATCTTGCAAGACTCGTACAGTATGTAGATGTTTGGGATTATTTCGTAAGTTCGTGTCAGTTCGTTCTTCAGTTTAAAACATAGCGAAAAAAATGATGATTTAAATTGAGGATGTAACAAAAAGAAATATGCAACGTACTCCCGTTGTTGTACCTGCCAGATTGACACCAGCACCGCTTGGTGTAATGCGAGGTCGCTAATGTCAATTAAGACATACACAATTCCCATGTCTCGAAATAGATGAATAATAGCCGAAAAGTGAAAATGTTTTTCCGGATTGGTTCACTTTTGATCGTCTTCAAATGAATATGGCTATCAAGGGATAGGGCATAGTATTTCAGTTCATGTGGAATTTCGGCTGCTGTGAAAGTCAAATTCACTTTTTATGGCTACAATAGATATCCTTCAGGGAACCTTCCTCGTTAATACTGTGCCTGTGCACAAATCGCTGCAGGATAATTCCACCTTTTCTTCCTAGTTTATAAATCTATAACAAGTAGTACTAAACGTTTCTTCTTTACGTTATTTCCCTTAATTGTTTACTTTCTCTCTTTCTTCTTTCTATATTGATTGTTTATGAGACCACCGAAGACTACAAATTTATAGCATTTTTTGGTTGTAATGTCGTATTAAGTAACAAAGGAATAAAATTTCTGCCACTGCATACATTGCTGCTATTGATATCAGCGTTAAGTTAAAACAATGAATAGCTGATTAAGTCCAATTCCCAATTACCTAGATAGTCATAACATTCTATGATTTGAAACGAGATTTATGAAGCACAGAGACTGCGTTATGATGAAAATAATGTGAGAACTCGGTGGCCCGGGACTTCCGATTTGGCTCCAGGGCGCGCTATTGCCGTTTCCTGAGACCTGGGCGGTGATAATCACGCCTCTGTTGACCCGGGCCGTGATACAAAGGCCAAACAAGACCCGGGCTATGCAGTCTGTAGCAGGTCTCGGAATCCCCTGGCGTAACTAATTAGTAAGGAATTTGTCAAATTATAAAATGGCTGACATTACCTTTTCCATTTAATAATTCGGACTGATAATTAGCCCCACATTGGCTAAATGTGACTAGTACTTCTTATAAACCAAACGTAAACACGTGAGTTAGTTGTTTCCCAGTAAGCCAATTTCTCCGATCTTGCTGAC
>JAAUYG010247612.1_pt1 | contig 11159 bp, 9 predicted proteins | sample 7278091 | NCBI WGS metagenome assembly JAAUYG01 (sample SAMN14350201, study PRJNA611818) | marine sediment metagenome | isolation source: surface marine sediment (0.6m) | place: French Polynesia: Moorea | collected 2018-08
CCACCACACCCACACACACCAACAAACACACCAACCCCCCCACCCGGCCCCCCACATTTTTTTAAAAAAACCCCGGGGGGTGTTTTAAAAAAAACTTCACCCCCAAAGTAAAATCGGCTTTTATTAATTTTCCCCCCCCCCCCCCCCCCCCCCCGAGTTAAGTGTCTCCTACCTCAGCTAGGCATTGCCATGCATGGAGTTATCGTAATGTGATCTTGTCGCGTCTTTTCTGTCAGCAGGTCCGTTCCGTAGGTAGAAGATAGGATGGTGGACGTTTCTTGGTAAAAAGTAAGAAGAGGGCAGACACTTTCAACAAGGGGACATTCCATCCTGCCACACCGGTAGCCAGCTATACGACTCTGGACGTGGCAGTCGCATTCGTGGGCTCTAGTTTACTCCAGTAGAAGTCCAGGCATGCTTGTGAACTATAACACTTCAGAATAGGCAACTCACACGCCGGTAGATGGGTACAGGTGTTCAAATATGGGAGTCAGGTAAAAAAAAATATTGCAGCAAAAAAAATGTAAAGAAAACAGAAAACGAAATACTGTCCCTGTCCAGCGCGAAAAGCAACGCAATGCTTCCAAGCACATTCCATAATGCAAATATTAGCTTGAGTGGAAATTTTAAACTGCGAGGTAAACTTGAGGGGTGTTTAAGGCATCAGGACCTAATGTGGGCTGTCCGAGGAAGAGATAAAGGATATAAAATGGATATAGTGGTGTCAGGTTCCCATTTATAAAATAGCACGCAGGTACCACCTTAGCTCGATGCTATAACAAAGCAAACGACAGCAAAAAGAAAGCCTAGCTTATAATATACTTTAGTTTTAGTGCTATTAAAATCAGGCTGCCACCGCGTTAGCATAAAAAGGATGCACCAAACTCTCTCAGGGCTGCTTCACCGACGCAAGGAAATTCCAAACTGAGACAATACTGTACGACCCCACATCCATTTGAGCACAAAATCTAATACGACTTCTGACACCACTCACACGTTTCAGCACCTGTCACCCAGCGCTATTAACATAACTCATACGCGTTTATATATCTTTATAGCTTCCTATATAGCTATTGCTATATATACTAGACGGCCCCAAAGTGATGGACGGCGTTCTCAAATGATGATAAAACTGTTTACCAGAGAGTTCTCGTGCTGTGCAGAAAGCAAAAGGCAATCATTCCGAGGCCGGGACAACGGTGACAGAGGGCCTCAGGTCCAACTAGAGTTTCGGGTTGCCCCTGGGCAGCCGTCAGATTGCTTGGGTCTCCTCGGTTACCGCGCGAAGCCCGCAGGTACCATGTACGCCCCACATAAAACTAGTCATTAACCTTGGTGATTACAAACGCTGAACCGAGACACGATGACCAAAGTACCACTTCCTTTCAGTTCGAGCGTGTCGGCTGTTTACCTCGTCAGTGCTTTGGTCTCTGAAGACAAGGCATCAAGCTAGTTCAGACGTTTTGTCTTGCATCATATTGATACCATGTAAGGAAGGCTGTCGGTGCAAGCTGCAATGCGCCGAGGTCACGGCAAAACTGGGACAACGAATTTGATAGACCAAAAGCCATGCCCATGTTGTTGGCCACAGGTCATTTTCATTCGATGCCTCCTTTACACATGAACATCTCCATGGGTTTCAGCAGCTCAGAGTTAATGTCTTGAGCCTAATAGATCCTCGGTCAATGCCAAGAAGCAGGTAAAGTGATGTTAATATATTTAGATCACGTGAAAGATACACAAAAGAATTTAAAACAGGACTACAAAAAATCGTTAAAGTTACATGTAGCAATACCGTCCACCCCCTCCCATCTCCCGCTCAGTACCAATAAAGTAAGCGGGCTTTATGATGCGCACCCCGTTTCGAAAGACTAAATCACGGTACTTAAAAGGACATATTTTAGGTAGTTGCTTTGCACAGAGGACGCATACAACGCACAGGCATGTCTGCACGTAATTACTTGTTGGCCCCTTTGCCAATTTGTCGACCTTTGCAATAACTGGCTTCGAAAAACAAGCTTCGCATATCTAGCTGGAAGCCAAAGGATTCCCGCTGGCAGGAAAAAATATATACTGCAACCCTGTCCCATGGACTCCTTGCTGTGATTCCTTTACAGTTAGACGAAAAAATGATCTACAGCAAATACTTCTGAAATTACGTGTAAAACACAATAGCCTGTGTGGCTTTTTTCTCTTTAGTTTGTTTATGTTATGTACATAATGACCACGCGGATTGATAGGCAGTGGCCCAAGGCACCACGGCTCCTGTGCATTGTGTGTAATGTCTTTTACGTGCCAGTTGCGAAAGACATTGTATCCGGGTGCAAGAGATGGGCCTTTAAATGCGTAATATGCCTTATTATACGAATAATGTAACCCCCCCCCCCCCACACACACACACACATATACATAACAGCACGTAGCGCAGGTGCTACGCTGGAAGAGACTCGTATGGTAAGTATACAAGAAATCCAGATGGAGATTTGTATATATGCCATCAAAGCACTGACAGCATGAGATGTGTTGTACCAAAGCGCATTTAGAGTACAGAATATATGTATCTCCGTACCTCATATACCTTTTTTCTCATGGCTGAATTGTGCTCACAGCTATTGCGGCAGAAGGCAACGATAATAAATGCAATTTGGTCATTGGAATTGGCGAAAGTTTTAATTTTCTGTCTAAAATGGAAGAAAAATTCCTGGGCGTCTTATAACACAATGTCGTTTATACACATGCGATTAATTCTCCACTGTTTGCTATTAGTGTATATATGTGGGTAAAGTTATGTACAGGTATTCGTGGTAATAAACATTTAAGCGATTCGGCTTCCTCATTGTAGTTGTCGAACCAAACGAACTCCGACAGGAATAGACGTAGGTGTAATATGTAAAATGTCTGAACTTTCTCTTCTTGGTTATCAGTATGAAACGGTATGCATCCATTTAATTAAAAAAGCATTTATAACAATATGCTGCCTATTTGTTGATGGCTTGTAGAAGATGTCCCATGCCGGGGTGTCGGTGATAGCCATATAGATATATAATTTGATGTTAAAGTAGGAAGAATCAAGATAAATATAATTATGTCAAGAGTATTATTTTGCCGTCCCTGTATATGAATGACTTGCATGACTTGGCCAAAAGACAGTCCTTTAAAGTGAATGAAGGATAGGTGACAAACAATACTCCCACGCAGAATTCCTGGGCGAGACCTCTCCTTCCTTGCTACTGACCAAGGTACAAAATGTACACAAGACAGCCGCAACCAAGAAGATCAATATCTGTCGGCCATGTTTAGGGTGGTCAGTTTACCGTACAAACACAAGATACCTCCCACTGCGCCCTTTCCCGTATATTCTGCAGGACATTATGTTCACTATGGTATGCTCTGGTTAAATTTATTGAAGGGCACTACCTCATCGTTTTATGTGCAGCTGACCTTCCTCGGACACTCGGGGGTCTGGTACTTAAAGCAATGCCCCCAACCCCAGCAGTTCCAAATGGGTCTGCCAAGTCATGTTTCAGTCCTCCGTCTTACAGTTGCTCGTGTTGGCTATTTTCCTTAGTAGCTCTGAATGGAAATATACCCTACACAGAAGCCTACCACAGTCAATAGTACGAGCTAGGAGCCCGTGTCCGTGGAAGCATAAAGTACATGTACCGGGTATTCACATCCCATACATTACTTCCATCAGGTTCAATGCCCCGTCCATTATCCGGGACTGGTCACCGCCACATTTAAGTGAACCCCCGTGTATGCGTTAGTGGGTATGTTGTGTATTGAGAACAATTTAGCATTGACCATTCAGGGCATGCAGTACTAGCAAGGGCATTCATGTAAGGTCATGGTTTGACGCCCGTCGGTATTGCGAACGTGCAAGGGAAACAGTAAAATCGGGTCTTTAGCTCACAATAAGAGCCCATAGGTTTTGCATCTTGTAGTGGTTTCTGATTCAGTTGTTTCCCAAAGGAGAGGGGTCTGGTCATTGTGTCCTGTTGCCGGCAATGGGAATTTATGAACCAAGACTTAAACCGCTTGGAGATGGACGCTACGAGGGCTGCAGACAGACCCATATCAAAGAGAATAAGACGCCTTTCATTTTCATCACGAGTACATACTCTGCTATTAATATGGAATGAACCAATTATTTAGAGCACAAAGAATCTGAAAAATTAATATCATCCGTGAGGGTTATTTTTGGAAACGCGATGGCCGCCCTCAACTGTGGTCAGTACAACAGTAGCACAATTAGCAACGTCGGGTACCAATAAAGCTTTATCAAATGAAAGGGGGTAGTGTGTCTATGACTGGAGAGTACACACGCAGTTGCTGCTGCATTAAAGTTTATGGGAAGGGCAGCCACCCATTGTGACTCTTTATATGTCGAGTTCTTCCCCCTGCAGAGATGACCTCTTGAACAAAACTGCCAGAGCACCTTTTCATCGGGTCCCTCCTTGTATGCCCGATACGGTGATACACTGCTTTTAGGCTCGTGTTCGGGGGGTCCCCCCATACACAGGGAAGTTGTGAACTAGGAAATTGTTATAAACCCTCGAGTTGTCCCCGGGGTGAAAGGGCTGAAAAGATTTCTGAGCACATGCTTGGCCTTGGGGGCTTATTATATTGTCGGCAAGGGGTAACGCACCCTGCAGGAGGAAATAAGCGGACAATTTGAGACGCGTATCACCAAGTCACGTCATATTACAAACCAAACATACAGTCTGGCAGCAGCGTAGCTGGCTGGGCACATACAGACACAAGCCCCTGTATACGTGCATATGCAGCTGCGAGTGAGAGAGTGACTGCTCAAATCTTACACGGGAAAGGAAGAGGTTGTTGAACATTAAAATTTCTTGTTGAGGTCCCAATATGTGCATTGTTCATCTGGAAGCAACTGGAATGTGATTGTAAAGATGCCTGTGGACAATAAGAAACAGTCACATAAGATGTCTCGGTGTTTACTGTGGCGCATGCAATATTTGACATTGCGACATAGTGCCCAACTTGCCAAAAACAGGCACACTAACTGCAACTTTAACAAATATACCTGAATAGGGAGTGGTGGCATCACTTGTCAAGTTTCTTTTTTGCGTGGATGATGTCAGATGGCCATGTTTCGTGCGCGACCACATACTGATACTCGTGGGCGCCCATCCCGCTGCCAGCCGCCCTACTGTATACACAATTGCCACTGTAAGCAGTTAACCCCAACCCTCCAGAATTACAGTATGGCCAATAAAATACCAGGACGTCCACCCTGACACATCCCTACAGAAAACACGGCTGTTAGAACAGCATATTTAACATTCCTATGTCATCATTACATTACGTTTGTTAGCACCATAACTTTGTTGTACCATGGAAGGGGTGTCGAGCAAGTGTTGTGTAATTCATTTGAAGGGTACACGTGGTTCATAACCACCAAATGCACAAACTTATGTCCGTGTCACCCCCAGCTGCAACCCTAAATACGCCCCACCCTACCCAAAGGACACACCAAGACCATGTTAAACCTTTGAGAAGCCCCTATGAGTCGTTAGATGTCCTTACTTGAGCAAGTTGTCTAGGATTGATCTGTATTTGTCAGCTATCCTCACATCCGACCTCTCGATGGACTGCAGGTTGCAGTATTCGTGAAGCAGCGCTCTAGTTGACTCCGTTCCAGCCGCTGCCAAGGGATGGTCGTAGAATGCACTTAGGTCGGCTGGGACCTCTTGCTGCTGCTGTTGATGCTGCTGTTGCTCCTGCTGGCCCTGTGTGAGTCCCCGTCTGGAACCCTCTACGTCTGAGGCCTGTTTGTCCCTGGAAGGATGATCCGGAGACCCCGGGTAATCCATCGGTAGCATCATCACTGCACATAGGCATGTACCAGATATCGGGTTTATTGCGATAATCCTGAGTGAGCGGCACTGCTGGCCGAGGACGGCTCACATGGTCCCCTGTATATCCTCGCTGTTATCCTCTCGGTGTCTATCGTCGGGGCTGTTATGTCACACAGACTTCCGGTCAGGCCGTACTCCTGTGTCTCCTGACTCTGGTAATACGCAACTCAGACCACATGGTGTAGTGGCACAGGCGACTATAGCTACAGGAGAGACCTGCCTCATGTATGCCACCCTCCCCTCTCCGAATCTCGTGCGCGCTGTCACGCATGGATGGCCGCACTATCTGCGGTTCATCCAAGGACATTAAGATTGTCGCAGGCTGGCCTTCCGCAGCATGCAACAGTGTTTGTAAACAAGGCCGTGCAAAGCCTCGAGGAGAGCTGTAGCTGGTCCTCTCTCCGTCTTCGGCCCCCGCTCACTGGCCCCCTCTGCCGCCCCGTCTCAGAAAGCCTTTTTTGCCGTGTTTGACCTTTCTCCCACGCAAGGTCGTCGCCTGCGGTCGGGGCTCATGTAATGTGGGTCTCTTCGTCTCGACGCTTGGTCTTGGTCGGTCGTTGGCTCTCTCGGTGGCTGTCAGGATGAGGACAAGGGTGAGCGAGGATCTAGGGAATCCTCTCCCCCATCCTGGACCGAGGTCCTAGGACGTTTTCTGTGGTCACTGTAATTCAAGTCGGAGCTAAGGAACTGTCAGGACGATTAAAGGTCTGTGGTGCGGCGTTTTCACAGAAGGCAAAAAACTGTTAAAGACCCTTACGAAACCTCAAGGCCCTTGGTCCAGCAAATCGAGTGCCTCGTAGTTAGTAGAGCGGCGCCAGAAGGTCCCCACCCAGTTATTATTGCGTCAGTGCCATGATTGGAAGACGTATATAAAGCGCCTATCCATCACCCGGCCGCTGGGCTCTCTTCTACACCCATCACAGCGGAGCCGGGGACTCCGCTATGCACCGTCAGTGTCCTGTTGCCTCCTATTCACGGTGGTCGGGGCTCTCTCTGCCCTCTGGCTTCACGCTGACAGAAGAAGCGACATCCGCCGCGTAATTAAATGTTGACGATTGCCCACGGCGCTTCTCAGCGTGAAATGTGTGTGGGGTTCCAACAATAAACATGGGCGTTAAGCATGCGCGAACCGACAGCAGCATGGCACGGTCATGTCTTCACAGATTAAAATCACGTGACCGCCTCAGGATGCACGGGATGCAGCGTCAACTGATCCGTGTCTGTAATTTCCGAGTTTCTGTAACTCTAACCATGCGCGCAAGTGGGGTGTTTTTAACTTGCAAAGTGATAATTTGATGCAGTGCTATATGGCGGAAACAAATCTGATACATATCGTCTGGAAGCATGTCGGGGTTGGCATCAATGTTGACAGTCGAAACAAATGCAGCAAATACTAGTAGTCATTCGAACATTTTAGCAACCTTGTGCAACCCTTTTGCGGCCACGCCCCCAAAATCGCATTTATCTTCACTCCTGTCAGATTGACATACAAAATATACCGAAGTTTTAGGCTGTAGAAAAATAGCTATACCTAGGTGCCCATATCTTCGCATTCGTTCCTAGCAGAACCACTGACCGTTCCGTCTAGTATGATTTCGTTTGGGTCGCAATCCCTGGCATGCAATGACTGTAAAGAGATTAGTCTTTAAAGAGCGTAAGCAGTGGACGAAAGATCATTTTATATTGTGCTCATACCAGGATTAGGCAAAGTCTCCAAGACCGCGTATTTGGGACCTGTCCCAGATACAAAGATTCTGCCCTGCAATGGAGTCGGGTGTGATATGCCTCCTACTTCGCAAACACGGTTTCTTGGCGCAAATATTACTTCTCTGTCAATGCGGAGGCTAGTGTAGCGCGCAGTGGCACCGAAGTGTTCGGTTCAGGCACTCTGAGTGTATTGACAAAAGACCCATGTTGAGGTTTGAACTGCAAAAAAATACAAAAGGTGACCCGCTTGGGTCGTCGTGGCCTCTGTCACACACAGAGACAGCGCCTGTGTCTGTGCAGAATTGACTGGCGGAGGTGTTGTAAAGTCAAAGCTTGGAAAAACACTGTCACACAGGCACACTGTATCTTTGCTATATAGCAGAGGGCCCGGGCCAGGGGTGTCCACTGCAAATACACACGTGGTCTTCTTGTTCTGTCCAGTGCTGGAGTATCTGACTTTGCCTGGCCAGGCGACATCTCTGACAGCACTGGAGCTGAATATACACAGCGCAAACCACGAATATACCGGGGGCTGTGTTTGCCTTGTCTCCGAGTCAAATAAGTTTTAAAATATTTTTGTTGTTTACTATGTATGCCTAACATTTCAAAGGTGTACTAATATTTCTCTTGCCCTACACAAACCGTCTTTCGCCTATGCAAGGGTTTATGGGTGATTGTGAGTAGCATGGTAAGTTGAATAGCGAATCTCGTAGTCCCGACTGGAGGGCATTGCTAAGATCCACTGTCTAGAAAGCCCGGCATCCCCCCACTCCACCCCCACCCCCAGTATTAACACCCCGGCAAGTAACCGTCACTGACATAATTGATGTTAGTGAAGTAGACGTCTTCATCATTCTGGTTATATTGTTACTAATCATCATCATCATTATCATCATCGTCGTCGCCGTCGTCGTCATCATCATCGCCGTCGTCGTCATCATCGTCGTCGTCTCCTCCATCATATTCACAGTCGTCATTGCAACCGACAACGTATTTTTTTGACCTGATGACTTTCAATAACTTCGTTATAAGTATACGACCTTATAATGTGACTGCGACTGTAAATTTGGGCATTAAGTTGTGATAAAGTCTGAAATTACAAATAAAGAGCTGCGCTGTACCGGTAGTTTTGCAACAGAACCTCCATTTTCACTTTGGCAAACCCGCTGACCTTTCGAATATTGTCTTCAGCAAGAATGTTTCACGCATGCGCTACATCGGTCACCAGTACTTTCGATCGTTTATGTTCTCGCCATTTCGACTGGCGTCCATTTGAAGTAGAAGCTGACAAAGCAAATGTCATAGCGGGCAGCATCTGGGGTTCCACCTTTTAAAGCCATTAAAAGCTAGTTTTGTCGCAGTTTGTGAAGCGACTTAGACGGGGTAGTTACGAACACAATTTATGTGCCGACGGACTGAATTAATGTTTCTCCTTTTTGGCAAGGTCAGCCATGCATGGCCCTGTGGTCACTATTCACTGAAAGGTAAGATTGACAGAGCGCACAGGTCCTATTGATTGCACTGAAGATAGGAGTTTCGCATGGTGTGGAGCCTCTCATTCTCTAGCAGGAAACTTAGAACCCACAACTGAGCAAAACACCATGTACCGACAGTATTTATACTGTAAAGTACAAACCGACGTTAAAAAAACTTTTATTTTATTCTATTCTATTCCGAGACACCACCCGTTGTCATTTAACGACACTTGACACATGTGACAGTTTCACGGCTTGATGACAACCGAGAGACATTACTAGTGCTGTAAGCATTATTATGTCACATGCTTCGAAAACTTGTACAGATCATAATAAAACAAGTGTGGGACAACCATACTGCGACTTTAATAAGGCGAGGTGTTATGTGACAGCGCCTGATGCAACATATTTTCACACTTAAACGACACCATTACGTTTTTGCAGACAAGTAGCAGGGAGAGACTGAAACGCGCAAGAACCGGCTGTGTAAAATGCTAATATTTACATTCACATTGTATACTTATTTGTACTTTTATCATGTATCTTTATCATTTCAGTTATTTATCATGTATCTTTATCATTGGAGTTATGGCTGAGTGTAATTTAATAATTATTATGTTGTGTAATAGCCTTTGCATGTATATTCTCATATATATTTAGCATGCATATGTTCATGATTTCAGCCTTATGTGCAAATTTAAATTGTGTTGCTTGACGTAGACAGGCGTGTGGGCGATTAGAGTTTCTCTTGGCTGTGATTTCGGACCTCTGTATTTTTTTTACTGTTTATACCAACCAGGAAACTGTAACCACGGGATTATGTAAGGTTTATAGAGACTGTTAGCATGTTACCGACACCATAGAAAATGTACTGCTGCCAATGCTGGTCACATGGGTATAAATGATCATATGTGTTCTTTTGTCACAATGGCAGAGCTTTTAAAAGATCTAATGACTGGATGGAATCCAATAACCTAGTCGCTTGGAAGGGGTATGTTTCACCAAATGTAACCGTAGCTTCATTGAGTTCGTTCCGATATGCTAGCGGCTAATAAGAGTACAATTCTACATGGCTCCGTTTTGTAATATTTAGCCACGCCTTTGACTTAACAGTGCAAAGTATGCAACACGACGATTGAAGTGCATCGGGTAGATAATTTGACACTCTTCAGGATCACCTATGCAATTCAGTTAGACTTGACGGCTGCTATGGACTAGCTACTATGGACCATCGTAGAAACCAGCCAGTGCGTGTCCGATATAGCTGGATATGTTTCGAAGGCGGGCTATCGGTGTTATGTATACAAGTCTAAACAAACCACGAGACGCCCATGTGATGTATAGCACCCCATTAGGTGAATGCCCGGATCGTTAAAGGCAGATTCACAAGTAGTCCGACTTTTACTTAAAGCACTTCATCCCTTGACGGTGCGTGTATATATATGCGACGTTAATAAAACGTAAACTACGTGATATAGTTGTAAGTTTTGCCTTATCTTGCCCAAACCACTTGCATATGTCCCCACTATCTTAGAGCCTAATATAAACTTTCATATGCAGTCACTGGGAGAGACAGTAATTCCAACCGCCCCACCCTGGAGGCATTAATAGAAAGACTGGCCAGAAGTCCCATACTGACACTTTGACATGTTCTGGGTCGGGCTTGTCAAAAATGCTCAAGTCTAAGTTTTGACTCAAGTCAGTTAAAACTTAGACTGGGGTGTTTTGGAGAACTCCATTCTCTTTCCCCCGAGTGTCACTCGTTCCATCGCCGTTAGGACAGATACGAGAATCTCTTTCTTTGCTGGTCAAACGCGCTGCTGCATACCTTATTTTTGGACCATAGAATTCATATAGAGTTTTGTGTTTATCATTAATCTTGGTAGAGCTCCTCCTCCTCCTCCTCTCCTCCTCCTACTACTACTATTACTACTACTACTACTACTACTACTGCTGCTGCTGCTGCTGCTGCTGCTGCTGCTGCTGCTACTACTACTATTACTACTATTACTACTACTACAACTACTACTACTACTACTACTACTACTACTACTGCTGCTGCTACTACTACTACTACTACTACTACTACTAC
>JAAUYG010259816.1_pt1 | contig 11158 bp, 6 predicted proteins | sample 7278091 | NCBI WGS metagenome assembly JAAUYG01 (sample SAMN14350201, study PRJNA611818) | marine sediment metagenome | isolation source: surface marine sediment (0.6m) | place: French Polynesia: Moorea | collected 2018-08
CATGTATATGGTAACCACAAACTACTATGTAGATTGTGAGATCTCTTATTAGCACTGGTGGTTCTGTACTCCCCTACTATGAGGTTAATCAGGGTGACTATGAGAGGCAGCAACAGACTGCCATGGTACTTGCAATACTGTGAGAAATTATATCGCCATAATGTACAGCAGCAACTTAAATCAGACTTGCTTCATTGTGAAACAAATTAAGCAGTTGTAACATGTGTAGGGATTGCACTAAGCCACCCAAGCACAGTTGTCTGGGTCCACAGATTGCAAAATAGGAAGAAGGCATATATATCATGTGTATATTGAGTTGATGCTCATAAGTAAAGACAGATACCAGGGTGAATTTGACAGGCTGGAAACCACTTTCCTGTTGTCACCAACAATTTTGCTGTTATCACATTTTGTTAACAAATATATATTTTCCCCACATAAAAGACAACAAACATAGATAAAACAGACTTTGTAAATTGTAATAACATTAAACTATCCAGTTTCATCAATGGCCACTGGTAAACCCTGCAGTTGAGTATGTACATGGAAAAATATGTTCGTATCTACTTGTCATGAATGAATTAGCAGAAATGTAGACTGGATTACTACAAGAGTAAAGTAAGTCTGTGTAAGTTACACATGAAACGCATTTATGCATCCAACGCAACTCAGCGAGACAAGCAATTGCAATATTCTGATGGAAATGATTCCGAATAATAACCCAGCCACAAATCGCTCGAATTTGTTTTCAATTGGAGACAAATGAAAATAGGTGACACATGAACCCGAACTCATTGCAACACATTAATGTATTTAGTTACCCACGCCAATTCCCAGCATTATTATTGACGTGTTTCTGTAAGTCCCCCGATGTCTTGAATGATTTCTGGCAAGCATCGAAAGGGCAGTGGTAGGGTTTCTCGCCAGTGTGAACTCGCGTGTGGGATTTCAGGCCATAGCTGGTGGCGAAGGCTTTGTCACAGCCGGCAAACTTACAGGGAAACGGACGCAGGCAATAACAATAATGCTGGGAAATTGGCGTGGGTAACTAAAAATTTATTAGTGCAACCAAGTAAGGTATAATCCATGTTTATTAAATTTTGCATTTTTGGCATGACCACGAATCTCACGAATTAGACTGTGTGTATACATGGTATAAAGGGATTTATAGTATGACATGTATAGTGCATGCCATGAGAGGGTACTAGTATCCAGTACCGATAGTACATTATCATGATTATGTTCTAATATCCATGATTCCAAGATCATTCATTATCTGCTTTGGACAACACTGATCAGGAGAGTAAAAATTTAAGTTGAAGTTATGATACTGAGACCACAATTTATGGTAATGAATTCATGAGACATATCCATGTGGTTTTAAGTATTAAATCTTTTACGGTGAACTTTCTTGTGTCTGTATAGTTTCCCTTTTGACAGTCGTATGAAAGGCTGACCAAGTAGGCAAAAACACATATATAAAAAAAGATCTGAATGTTGGCAACCAAACCAGACCCATCAATTTAGATTGACAGGGAATGTGTTCTCACAGAATACTGTCACTTATTTCCTGTGTTATGATATGCCACCTACCACATGTGCCATTCATTCTACAAATTTGCCTAGAATTTATCTCTGTGGTGTTTATGTCCTTTATGTATTTTCCAACCATTTCGTTGGTATTGAGTGCTTGGCCATTGCGACTACCCAATACTAACCTTATAATATGTTTATGTCTGGACTTTGTGAAGTTGCTCCTAGCCTAGGACTGACGTACCATACCGTTTGTTTCTAGTAGGGATCCCAACCATCAAGTGGTGCGGAGCTGAAGGAGATTATAACGTCATGGTGATGGAACTACTAGGACCCAGTCTAGAGGATCTCTTCAATTTCTGCTCACGCAAATTTAGTCTCAAAACGGTGCTTCTACTGGCAGATCAAATGGTAAGTATTCAGTGGATGTCCATGACAAAAATTATCCACAAATTGTATAACCTATTAGTACCCTGGTATGGTTTCTTCAGTACAATGATGCTTACGGTGATGTTTTTCACTTCGCTATCGTTTCCCTATTATCTCATACATTGCTGGTCCTGTAAGTGTACTTGCAATTAAGTAAGAAATAGATTACATTTCTTTAATGTTTAGCTTAAATTCCCCCCCCCCCAAAAAAAAAAGAAAGTGTCAGGTGACACTCTGTTGCCTATTGAAACTCTTCAAACTTCTCATGTTTATTTACAAACATAATAAATTTCTTTCAGTATAGCTAGCAGCAATCAGTTTTGTGTTTACCTTTTGCCTTTACTTTTTCAGATCAGCCGAATAGAATATATTCATTCGAAAAATTTCATCCATCGAGATGTTAAACCGGACAACTTTTTGATGGGTCTTGGCAAGAAGGGAAATCTAGTGTATATTATTGACTTTGGTTTAGCAAAGAAGTATAGAGATGCCCGAACTCACCAGCACATTCCCTATCGGGAAAACAAGAACCTGACGGGAACTGCTCGCTATGCTAGCATTAACACACATCTGGGAATAGGTAAGACGATTAAATTATTGAAGGTGAAGGTGATCAGGTTTACCTCATGTGTTATGTGGATGTTGGGACGAGTTTTCATGATAAGAAAATTAATACAAAAGTTAACTGGTCTTTATGAACTGGAGCAAATTATTTCCATGAAATTTTCATGAAATATTATATGCTGCTGTACTGGCTTGCTTTCTCAGTTTTGCATGTTTTTACAACCCATCTATCAAGTTCAGTATGTCCGATTTACTATGCACATTTATATGAGAAACTTGGCTTTAAATCTAAGCACAATTTACCGATTGACTTAGAACATGTAGAAGTTGCATTGCTTTGCCCCAGAACAAAGTCGTCGTGACGACATGGAATCGCTGGGTTACGTGTTTATGTACTTCCTGCGAGGCAGTCTTCCTTGGCAAGGCCTGAAAGCTGCCACCAAACGCCAGAAATACGAAAGGATTAGCGAGAAGAAAATGTCCACGCCAATTGAAGAACTCTGCAAAGGATTCCCCTGTAAGGCTGGCACCAGTTTGTTCACCGTTTTCTTAGAAAGGCTGATATGTTGATGAATTGTGCACAGAAACGAATCAAATGATGAGTGTATCTTGCTATATCAATATAGCATTGTCAGTAAATAATGTTCCATCTCTGTACATTGAAGGCATTCCAGCAGTAAATCTTATTACGATGTTCTGTTTTTCTCAAGCCCACATGCACGGAAGTGAGGTGCAAGCCACATTTCCAAATCATTTAATTCCCTGCATTGCTCTCCCATGCTCAAAATTTATAACTGGATGCTGTCCCAATCTTACAGCGGAGTTTGCCACTTATCTCAACTTTTGCCGATCACTGCGGTTTGACGACAAACCTGATTACTCCTACTTGAGGCAGCTCTTCAGGAACCTTTTCCACCGCCAGGGCTTCACCTATGACTATGTGTTCGACTGGAACATGCTCAAATTTGTAAGTATTAGGCCAGTGTGAGCCATACAAGATAAAAAAAAGTTAAAGGAGATAGTGTATTTTGAGGGAACTAAAGTAACTGATGGATACACTTAAAAAAAATTACAAATGAAACATATTCTCCACTCCTAGCATTAAACCAAAAATTTTGGTTTCAATAGTACATGTACAAAAGCACTATATTATTTATTCTCTGTCTGAATTTAGATTTCCATGTCCAAAGTTTAATTGGAAGTTATTTTGATAAGCTTGGACTTTGTATTGTCTAAAGACATTTAAATCTGAGTGGGTTTTGTTACAGGGCGGTCGCAGTGTCGGAGATGACGACAGACAGAGAGACCGAGAGAGGCCACACATCCACAGCTCCACTACCCGTAACCTACAAGGACCTCCAGCAGGTATAGCATTAGAAGTCTTATAATACTGGCAGCGGGAAGGACTATCGTCATTGTAGGGGATGGACTGGTGTAGGAACTATAGAATTTACTGTTTTAGATTAAGCATCTCCAGTCAGACCCTTACACACTCGGGCCATGGCAACCTGAGCTTCTGATTTGTACTGTGTGACCTGTGATGTCACGCAAGCAAACTCCAGTGAAATTTGCGGGCTTTAGTCCATGCAGAAGTAACCGCTCAAACCAGCTTTATGAATATGCATTGCCTGGGCTTGGAATAGGTTTTTCAAACAGACCTGCTAGGGCCTGTCGATGCGACAGTGTTCTTGGGCCTTGGCTAGCGATGATTGATAAGTAGGGTGTCAGCAGGGTGGGCTGTAGCATGTGCGAAGGCATTGGGCTGCTCAGGACGATTGGTGTTTGAATGAAGTTACTATGAAAGCCATTTTGAGTGAAGCGGGAGGGAGTTATTTAGTGGCAGACTTGTTGCGAGTTTTGAGTTAATATTGAGAAAAGGCACCACTGTATTGCAGTGCTGCCGGTAATATTACTTTAAATAATGATTTCTTCCGTTGTGGTTAAACATAGAAGAAAATCGATCTCTGAGTAGAAGGAAGTTGATGCTGCTAAAAACAACTGTGACTAGAGAAAGTTTGAGCCAATTTTCAGTTATTTTGCTACACTTGACTCCTCGCACCTTTGCTTTATCTGCCTTTCTGATTTTGTCTTTTCAGCCACATCCCCCCGACCTATGTCTCGAGCAGAAAGAGAACGCAGAATAAGTACGCGCCTCCACCATGGGGCGCCACCAAATATGTCCAGCACGGATATGCGCGACGGAGGCGGCCCTCGTCTCACAGCCTCCGCCATGCAGCAAAACCTCGGGGGTGGAATACCCCACCCTGGTGCCAGGAACTCCGCTCTACGCCGACCCAGTGCAGCCAAAGACGATCCCACACAAATGAGATCGACGTCGTCACGTCTTGTGAAAAAATGAGGATTAGCGTGGCTTAGTGTTATTATAGCGTGTACCGTTTGCCATCTCTTTGTTTCTCTGTTGCACTATCTAGGAACCTTGGCTGTGCCATGGGCTACTAACTGTGCTTTCCAGTATATGACAGTAAAGGGAGGACCGAGCTCTCCTACGCTCTCTGCAGTGAGTGTCTGTGTGTGGGTATATATATATATATATGACTGGAGATGTATTGCTCTGCTAGGGGCTTTGCCATCTCTTTGAGTTGTAGTGTGTGACCAGCCTTTGTTGTGTTCGGTGTTAGATGCATGTAGTAATGACGGCAGAGAAAGTGGGAGACACCTAAAACAAGCAAAGAGAGCAACGCCTGGTGAACGCATAATCAGTAGCTAGTAAACCTGCATAAACGTGAAAAGTCATCAATGTATTCCTGCGTTGTTGGATTGTCATCAGTAAAAGCTGTGATAAGCCGTGTGTAGACTGCACGTTAACCAAGTGAAACCATTGTGTATCTGCTCTTGTAGCCCAGGTCTGCTTTCATGAGGGTAAACAAAGCAGTTTGATATCCTTAGACAAGTCTCAAAATACATGTATTACATATATTGTTACCAGCTTAATGGTTGCCATTCACTGCTTGAACAAAGTTGGGGTGGCGTGAGTTTGGTTGTCATGGAAGCATGCATGGCCTTGCCTGTTGCTATGCAATCATTCCATGTCCGTTGCAACTAGGGCCATGGCTATGTTGCCTAGGAGGATACCAGCTTTACTGCCTTCTGTCAGATTGGGTGGAAGGCAGAGCGGAGAGAACTCTCGTGTTTCATTCAAGGCTAAATATGCTGACTTGGTGTTTGTTTATATTTGTGAATGCAGCTTGAGAAATCTCCCCATGTTTTGCTTATCATATCAGTTTGTGTAAAGAAAACTTTATACAGAGTCTCATTGTAATTTTATTATCCCAGTCTGCTATGTGGTTGAGTTTGGTTGCTTTGCAAGTTGCACATATATGCAGCATGTACCCCTGGTTGCTGTAACAGTGGCCTTGCAGGGACTTACAGATGTCGATTCTGCTGGGACACTTGCTAGCCTAGTGTTAGTCAAGCCTCTAGTAAACTAGGATCTACGCAGATCAGCATTCGATGTGGGGACCAATATATGGTGTGGTAATTACCCTCTGTAAAATAACTGTAGTGTGGGTTTAATTAGCAGAGTTGGAGGTTTTTCCTTGTGGTTAAAATATCAAGCCATTCCATAAAAAAAGGGTATGGGGTACATTTGTCTGATAATTGTGAGAGCTCCGTATGGAATGTATACTTACTGTAACAATTGAGATTTAGAACTGGAACTTGAGGCTTGATCACTCTTTCTTATTCTTGGATTGTCCGTATAGAAATATGTCCATATAGAAATGTGTTTTTCGCTGTTTTGTGCCCAGTTCTGAACCAGAAGTTGAAATGGCATATGTTTGTAAAAAAAAAAAAATACCAGGCTCGACAAAAGTGCTAATTAAGACTGCCTCACGCTTCTTTATCACTTCTAAGCATGAAAATCATTGGCACAAAGGGTAAGTAAAGTTAGTCTGAAATTCGGCAAATTTCTGCTGTTTGGATGTGATTTGCATTGTGCTGTGTTTTCTGGCAAGAGTTGAGAGAGAAAGGGGGGGTTGGTTGCTTTCAGTGTTCGCCTTATGTAATATTGTCCGATGTTTATGGCAATGCGGAGACTCTCATGTAAAGGGTTTTATCTCAGTTGTTTATCCTTCAAGCGAACCACTTTTTAAGATTTTTTTTCCCGCAGCTGTGTAACACTCCATATGTGCCATGATATGTTATACGGTTGTCTTGCCCGCACGAAAACTCAATATTATATAATTGCTGTTGAACGGTGTCCTTTGGCTGCTTGTGAAGAACCTCATTTGTGTGTGTGTTATGTCCGACACATGTCTTGTTGGAGTTCATGTAGTAATACATAACCATAGAAAAACAAACTTGAGATTCAACAATATATTCCACCTGGGATGAAGTAAAAATGGTTGCATTAACTTGAGTGTGTGCATGTTGAAATGCAGGTACGTTTTTAATAGTGTCATGCATTGTTATGCATTTTTTACTGGTGAATACTGTAAGATCGATCTTTCTGCAGATTGACTGGTAATTCCTCCCTTTCCTGCTTCAGTGATAGTGACAAATTTGTGGTGTTCAGTGGATTGTGTTGCAACTAGAGAAACCAGTCTTGAGAGATCACTGCCATGAGAGACCAACCGTCTTAAAAGGCCAGATGTCCCTGACAGATGGCTCTGTATTTCAATGTGATTGAATCAGTCACCAAATACAACCCTGTCTTAAGAGACCACATTTTTATGACCAATGGGGTGGTCTTTCAAGACTAAGTTCTAATGCAATGCACTCTCGTGTGAAAAAGAGGAAAGTTTGTTATGAAAGGCATGAAATTTTCAAGGTTCAAGGAACCTGACGTTGATAGGACTGACTGGGGTTCCAACTTACGGTGTTGATATTTAATAGTCAAGATTCACACGCAGTGAGTGGGGCTTTTAGTTGTAGCTGCAGTCTGCACGCAGTTGCCATGCTGTGTAAAAGTGGTATGAATATGAGTGAAAGAGAGTGACAGAGAGAAAGAAGAACAAGTATGTCCACACTGTCATTGCTTTGTTGTCATGGTCATTTCATATTTTCATATTTCACATACACTTTTTGCTTCCGGTTTATCAGTGTGGACCATTCGAGTGCGCAGTGTGTTGGCTGTATACCGGGTTTTTATACTGCTATCCCTGTACAGTGTATGCCAGGGTGTGTATGTCAATATTGAGGTGTGTATGTCAATATTGAGGTGTGTATTAGTGCTAGTGTGTCAGAGGTACAGACTCGGTGTGAGTATCTATAGTATGGGTGTTTTGTACACAGGTGTCAAATTTAGCATGTCTCACTGTATTGTATGATTCGATATTGGAAATACAGTCATTTGTAAAGAACTCGGGCATTTGTTTTGATTTCAGTGTGTGATATATATACAAATGCAGCTCCCTTTTATTGACAGAGAAACAAAAAACAAAATTTCTCCAGTTACACTGAGCAAATTTTGGAGAAATGCACATGCTGTAACAAAAGAAAACACATGTGCAGTCCCCCATGGTTCTGTATTAATAACCAGTGCACAGCTTAAGAAGGCCATATTGGCATTTCTACACTTCGTAGTTTGTTGTGCTTCATTGACAGTAGCCTTGATACTCCAAATCATTGAACACTGACACATTTGGTGTCCAATTTCACGTTAAGCTCCACTCATCCATTGTGACAGTGACCGCTATAATATGTTAAAACTGCAATTCATGTCTTCACATAAACTGATCCTAAAATATTTGTCTTTGAACCAAAGTATTAAATACCTGCGCCATAAAACTGAAAATAAACGATTTGCTTGAATGATGATGAAATAACACGATCTTGTTCCCCAAACTTGTGTAATTTTGGAAGATCTTAATTATCTTCCACAAAGCCCAAACTAAAAACATGCTACATGTATGCAAAGTACAGATTGCAGTTTCTGTTGCTTTGAAATTTGGAAACCCAGTCCTACAGAATTCATCTTGTATGTGGCCAGGTTGGTTGCGTATCTGACATCCAGGCATCATTGCCTTACGTCATAAGCTGCTTAACCTTTGAGCATCTCTTTGTCAACTTTCTAGAATCTCGATCTTTAATATGCACATAACCTCAAGCTGTGCATTGCCAGCTTCTTGCCCTGCAGGCCTAGTGGGAAGGTGTATAGGTTGAGCTGACACACTGTCAAATTACTGCTGGTTCCTGCTCGGATCACCAAAAATCTAGTGAAAATAAAAATTCCAGAAGTGATGTCTTGCGGGTTTGACTTTGGCTACAAATATATTTTGGGTTTTTTTTAAGACTTTGGGATTGATAAGGTTTAGGGGTTGATAGTTTGGTCTGAGGTGTAAGATGGAGAGTGTCCAGGGAGGTATAATAGGCCATCCTCCACCTGTCCACAGTTAAAACATTGATAGGTAAGAAACACTAACCTGTCCACAGTTGATGTTGGTCAGTTTGACCATTCAACCTGTCCACAGTTGATGTTGGTCACTTTGACCATTCAACCTGTCCACAGTTGATGTTGACAAGTGTGGCCACCCAACCTGTTAGTCGTTGATGTTGAGAAGTATATTGCCCCCATTTTATCAACAGGTGACATTGACATATGTTGATCACCGATCTGTCAATGGTTGACACTGACAGGATGGATACACAACCAGTCAATATTGACTTTGTGGTTAATGTTGACATGCATGAAATCTTAACATGTCGTCAATTGAAATTCAGAAGACTTTACCGGCTCAGCCTGCCCATGATTGACATTTAAGTATGGCCTGTCAACCATTGACATTGACCGGTATGTTTGACTAGTACGTGTATCAACAATTGGTGTTGACAAGTATGACCACCCAGCCTGTCAATAGTTGATAATGGCAAGGATGTGCCCCTCATCCTGTCAACAAGTGATGGCGATATGTATATTGCTCCCTGACCTGTCACTGGTTGACATTGGTAAGTTGGCTATACAAGTCGGTGGTTGACATTGTGGTTGATATTTCCAGGTAAGAAATCCTAACATGTCAACAATTGACATCAATAATTATTCTCCCCCCACTACCATCCTGTGAACAGGTGACATTGACATATATCTCTTCCCAACCTGTCAGCAGGTTATGTTCACAAGATGACTACACTATTAGTCTATTATTGATGGGTTGACAAGTACATTACATAGCTGCATGCCTATCTTCATGATCTTATCAACGGTTGGCATGGATAGATCTAGATAAAAATACTAACATGTAAACAGTTTAAGTGGGGAAATATGACCATCCAACCCAGCTGTCAACCATTGACGTTAAGTATGGCCCCACAATCTGTAAACTGTTGACGTTAACAAAAATGTCTGCCTATCATATCAATGGTTGATATTGGCAAGTATGGCCATTCAGCCGTTCAAGGGTTGATGGTGAGAGGCAATGTATAGAGCTCTACATGGGTAAAAAACGAAGTGCGACACGGCCACAAAGTTGCAGAAGTCCGACGTGGGCTTTTATAAAAACTGTAGGAAGTAACGTCGAGGTCATAAAAAGTGACATGGCGACATAGAGAAAAAATAAAAAGTGACGTGTGACATAGCATAAATTATTTGGACCCATATAGAGCCCTAGGTATCTCAACCCGCCAAAATCTGGTCATGTAATATTCATCCTGTTACAGACAATATAAATAGCTTAATAAAGATTCAATATCTAATGTAGAACTAGTAGACCACTGGGACATCAGAAACCCCCGCCCGCCCACATCTTCTCTAATGTCATATCCAAACTGATAGTAGTACGCTACTGACAAATATACACTACACAAAAATAGTTAAGGATGTTAAATATCCTTAACTTTTTGTGTAGTTCATATATACTATGCGTGCATGTATAGCATATATCAACTACACAAAAAAGTTAAGGATATTTAATATCCTTAACTATTTCTGTGTAGTGTATGTATTGCATAGAGATCTCCTACCACTCCATCCGGATGGACTTTGAACCTGACCTTTAAACTCACTCGGAATGTGATGGTGCAGCAGGACAGCCCGTGCACTGTATTATTTTGTATTGGGGTACAATAGCTAATTTCGGATTTTTCAAGGGCTTAAAGTATGAGGGACCTTGAATTTGATCTTTCAAGGTCACCAATTCAAATTAACCTAATGGAATTGTTAGACGCTCATAATGACTTCCTATTAGTGTTTAATAGTAACATGTGATATGGTGTAATTCCGCTCTTTTATGAGATATATAAACCATGCAGGTCTTCAAATCTAAGTGATCATGGCCTTCAAGGTCATTCAAGGTAAAATCTGACGGTGCACTCCCATACATCATTTCCTATTGGTGTTCTATATAGTAACAGATAGCCTAGCTCTGCCCCTTTATGAAATACATGTACAAGCTTATTATCACTACATAAATATGATTTTGCAATGTAGAAAATGACTTCAACTGCATCATATCGTTATCTTTTATTGCCACCTCCCCCCCCCCCCCCCCCCCCCCCGGGGGTTAGAAGCGAACTATGTTATAAGGGGAAGGAGGGTACCAGCGCTGCGGTGGGTGTTGACGGTCTCCGGGATGGCGTTGAGGATGCCTTTGTAGGCGAACAGGTGGTCATGCAGGGGCTCCAGATCCTTTTTCGGCTGCTCCGCGAACAAGGCTGCGATCTTGTAGTAGTTTTTGGC
>JAAUYG010145482.1_pt1 | contig 11157 bp, 5 predicted proteins | sample 7278091 | NCBI WGS metagenome assembly JAAUYG01 (sample SAMN14350201, study PRJNA611818) | marine sediment metagenome | isolation source: surface marine sediment (0.6m) | place: French Polynesia: Moorea | collected 2018-08
ATTTTAGGGAGATTTTACTGAGAACTATCGAGTTGAAAACAGGGGAAAATTGGCGGAAAAGTGATACAAATTTATCATTATGGGAACCTAGACTCCGCTGTCCAGCTATAGAGGCAGATGGTATGAGGACAGCGGAGTCTAGGTTTCCTGGACTTGGTTTATCGGATGAATAAAATAATGAGCATACTACTTGTACTATGCGGTAATTACTTGAGAGTGAATAATTGGGTTGGTTTTATCTGTACATTTATGTATGTTCTTATTTGGCTTGCTTCACCTATGTGCTTAGAAGCTTCTGTAACATATTCAGACCGCAGGGTATAGCTATATAGCTCAGACGGAATGGAATGGCCACGAATGGTATCCCATGAAAATATATATATATGCTGTATGTCTGTTAAAATTTGAAAAAAAAGCAACATCCAATGAGAAATTCTTCATAGAAACAGCAGTTATTTCAAAAGCTATGAAACAGTCAAAATACGCTTTTATTTATAAAATTTATTACGTTTGCTATCTTATCGCGTTCGTGTAGTTTGGAGGTTTTCGTTGTTTAGACGCATTTTGTTTTTTCCGGTGGGTTGTTTATCACGATACGGTCGACCGATTTTAGATAGTGTTGCGAGTTGATCCGTACGCATGAAGAATTTTGAAGTATAGTTGCACATTTTTTAAATACAAAATATGGATAGAATATGTTGCAATAGGTTTCTCATGGTGCTGAAGAATGCCAGATTCAACGACAGAAGTTTTGTCAAAAATGGACTGCGTTCGTCCGCTAATATCGCACAGTGCTCGGGGTCGCATTGCCATTGGTTTTCTAAGCCGTTGCGAAGTTTCTCTGTGTCATGCCACCTTCAAGCATCCGTAAAAGAACTGTTTCCAGGACATGATGACTTTTCTCAGAGGCATATTGGGCCAGATGAAAAGGCGAAAATGGCCATGCTGGACATAATTGGAGTCAAGGTATTCAAAATATCTGTGTTGACTAGTAGTAACCACTGCCCTGGTAACATGGACGTAGTTTTACCTTATACATGTCCGCCTAGACAGAGTATCCGTCTCTATAGAATATAGCACTGGCTGGGGCTTACTACGTAGGCTAATGTCCGCCCTACCCCCGGGCGTGTGTCCCTCATCCTGTTGAATATATATATGGTTAGATATCTATATACGCTATTGAGCTCTAGATATCTATATGAGCTCTTAAACAAAGCTTATTTCCCAGCGTCTAAATCCCTACCCCTTGGGCCACCTAGGCTTATTTAAACCCCCTCCCCCAGGCACCCACTGCCTGTCTGACATCACGCAGTAGTGCGACATATGTAGAATTTCCCGCCCCCTTGTTGCTCATCTCTTGTCCACAGCCGCGACCCCCGGGTAACATTGATTGGTGCATTATCAGAATCAAAATCCTATACAATTTAAATTATATAACCCTAGCCCAATAGGACTCCATGATACAGAGTCCAATGTGTCTTGTCCTAAATAGCGTTACTGGAATATTTTTTAAAAAAGCAACTCTCAACAACATCTTGATTCACAAAGCATTAATCATCTGATCATGTTAATAAAGCATCCATGAACTGCCCAATTGAAGGAAACATCACCTTAATTCCATTGATGGAAGGTGATGGTTCATTTTGATTTAATAAATACATCTTGAATGATGTATTTATTAAATGAAAATGTTTACTCGATCAAACCTCCTTGTCCTCAAATCAACACTGTCGCGACACCTAATGACTGAAAACAATTTCTAGATGGATTCGGAATTGCAAAGCGCTTGTTTTCCACCGAAAAAAAGTTACACAATGCATATTTATGGTTAATGAAGTATGACAAAATAAAGGTCAGAGAGGGATTTGGATTAATCTGACTGGCTTTCAACATGTTCAACAGCATGGAGGCTGTATGATCTTTATTTTGTATTTCTTTACAGCGTTTTATTTGGCTGTCTGCTGCAGACTTGGGGAGTTTTGGTGTGGATATTTGTTGGGAGAACTTTAATGGGTGAACTTCACTGTCTGTCCAGCCCAAAGAATACCTATCCGGATTTATAAACTGGCATTGCAAATTTTACCTGCCATTAGCAGATTGGTCAGACATTTAGAAAATAATTATGTCTGCCTCACAGAACCCAATGATTGCGGATTGATTGGAGTGAAATAGTAAACCTGGTCTATGTGTGTATGTATATATATATATATATGTATAGTCTATTTGTTCCCTATTAGGTTAATCATGTTAGCCGCTCACTGTAATCTTTTTCTGAGAGAAGCTTTAACATTGTTTTTTATTATGTTTATATAACAAACAAAAATTACTAAAATGGTGACACCCTACATATCTCATACTACAGTGAAACTTGTCTATAAAAACCACCTTAGTGACCAACAAGATATGGTCCTTACATACAGGTAGACTAGTCTTTATATGCAAGTGCAATAACCTGATGACATGGAAAGTATACCAATGCCACTAGGGACCTGTAAAGTGTGGTCTTTATAGGTAGGTGGTCTTTAGAGCAGGGCTGACTGTATTTGCAGAGATTCTAGTTCATTGATGCTTGAAAGGTCATGGAAGGACCACTTTGGAAAACTACCAAAATTGTGTCAACTGTGAACCATGTGAACAGTGGTAACCTGATCATGCTGATGAACACTAAAACTTATATAATCATGCTGATTCTGATACTAGTATGTTTTATGGCCATGCAGGGTTCAGTTATATCATTTAACTCTTTTTTCAGAATACTGAGGAGCTGGTTTCTAAAGCCATGCCTGAAGGCATAAGGCTACGCAAGTTGTTGGAGTTGGAGGAACCACGAGGTAATATTATCACTGTGATCTGCGGTTCATTGTTTGGGGAATTCTTAAAGCTATAATCGTGTCCTGCTCAACCAAACAACAGACGGCTTCTTTGGATGCCAATGTAGATTTATTCTGTATTCCATGAGATCTGACAAATTTAACATAATATTGTTGCCTGCGGCTGCATAGCGTCCGTTCATCAAGACGGCTCGGTCAGAACCCCTTTCAAACTCCCGCTGAGCCGTTACACCACCCAGCATAACAATTCTGGCTAATCGGGAGCTAGATCCCGAATGCTTATGCTATCTAACCATGGTGACTGCGGGCCAATGACCGTGGTATATGGGATTTGTTTATCATGTTTATTCCGGAAATACATGTACTCTGTGCTAAAAAGTTATGCACACACATATTATGGATATACCACACTTACACTCAAAGTTAGTGGTGGCCTTTAATAATATTAATATGACCAAAGAAAATGAATGATAAAGGATCAGGTTTTATGCTACATCTGGCTTGACTTTAGAAGCCATAGAAATAAGATTAGTGTTACACTACTGTAGCACACACTCAAACACTAAAAATAATACTATATACTTTGAATCACATTGTAACAATTTATCAGCAATTTTACCAGTGTTTACTGTGATAATATTTCTATTGCAAGATAGCAGATCATCAAATTCACTTTGGTTTTTGAGCTAATTACAATGTGGTTAAGTTGAATATAACTCCATACAGTACACACTATATTTAGTCAGGAAATGCCCGGCTAAGTTTGGCCAGCAAACTGCATGAATCGGGTAAGTAGATAATTACATAAAGATTCATATCAATATGATTAAAGCATTGTAAAGCAGGTAAAGTAGGTTGTGATCAGCATGATCGGATGATGATCCATGTCTGCTGTTGTCATTATCATTATTATTAATCATAAAACATTACCTTTGGACAGCAAACTTGGTTAAGTTTGGTGACCAGCAGAAACCTAATAATCATGCTCATTATAAAGCTATGTTTTTTTGTCAGAATTTCTTCATCAGATCTGCCTGCAAATGTAGATGCATTGTGTTTGCATTAGACCCTGGAATTGTTCTTTTGTTAGCTACATGTACCACAGTACATGTACAGTGGTCCCTCTCTTAGTGACCACTCTCAACAGAGGCCACCCTCTCTAATAAGGCTATAAATCTTTTCAGTTACTACTGTCAATTAATGTACTTACTTTCCCCCCCTACCAAAGGCCATATCTCAAATGTGGCCACAGTTTCTTGGCAAATAGGGTGGCCTTATTAGAAAGGGACTACTGTAGTATGACTACTAGGTCAAGAGGTCATGAAATAGGACTTACTCCCATATCTGTATAATCTGTTCAATGTTGTCATCTATCAAGCCAATTATCTCTGAGCGTACTGTGCTACTTTCATTCAAATTTTACCTGCTGATTGCTCTCGCCAATATTAAGCCAGCTCATTGTTAACTCGGCTAGTATGCTACATGTACTAGCTGAGATCGTGGAACCTAGTATGGATTTGGTTCATCGTCCGTCAGATTGATTTAATATCTGTGAAAATACTGCACTTACATTAAACTTGTACAAGTTTTTACAGGATCCTGATGTTGGTCGGTATAGAACCTCCTTCTGGCATTTGACCAAAGTTTTAAAAAATTTTGATGTTTGCATTGCACTACTGTTGTATTGAATGGGAAATGAAAAAATCTCGGTTTACTTGAAACAGCTGACTGCAGAGCAAAACCAGCAAAAATTCGGGTTTCTGGGATATGTTCTTGTATGTGTAATGCATGTGAGGTACTTTTGACCTTGAACATGTCAAAGTTATTGTGTGGTTATACACTGTGCTTAGTCACAAAATTGGTTAATAACTCAAAAAGGCTGATCATAGAGCCAAACGGACATCGGACGGTTGCATTTAGACACACCCTTCAAAATTGTACGGTCAGAAAATGGAAATTCCACGCTCACGAAATGGAAATTCTGCGCTAAAATATTGAAATTCTGTGCTAAAAAATACAAGTTCTGTGTTCAGAAAATGCCAGTTTTGCACTTAAAAGTTGCTCTGGATAAACTGCCCAGAATTTTGGGCTTAGAAAATGCAAATTCCACACTAAAAAAAATCAAAATTCTGTGATCAGAAAATGCATTAGTTTGCGCTAAAAAGCTGCAGTCGTGCTCTAAACAGACCGCCGAATTCTCCGCTCAAGTATGGACATTCTCATGATTCTTTGCTCTCAGAAAATGGAAGTTTTTCAGTCTATTTTTCTGCGCCCAATTGGGCAATTCCACGTAAGTCAAAATTCTGTGCGAAATTAAAGTCGAAATTCCACGATCATCACGTGGAATCCTGTTTTCTGTATTACTGCTGTGATATGCACACATATATACATTGTACACGTACATAAGTAGAGTATAGCATGCAGATACGCAAAAGTTTCTAACATATCAACATTTCTGTCATGTTAAGAAACTTAGACACACTACATGTAACTTGGGCAGTGAACACTGACACTTACTAGGGACTTGTAGACTTTGCCAAATTATTGTTGAAGGCATATTTAATATATACACGTACCTAAATGTTTCAGCATGAGGTTGTGTACAAATGCATGAGAAATGTGTTTAAAGCTCAAACTGCTTCGTGTTGATGATATGAATAATTTTGAGAAAGGCAATCTGCATTGCGATGGATTGCCCATCACTGAACCGGGACAGGGGCCGGCATACCCTCCCCGCCATCTACAGCCAGCTGTTGTCGACACGTGACACTAGTGACCTCTATGACAACCGGGAGTCACGTGACGACACGGAAGCTTCAGTTCGCTGAAGAAGGCCCGACATTACCATGGTTACGGGTCGAAAGCTACGAACTTTCAAAGACTTTGCGCTGGTGTGAACGTTTAATAAATTCTGTCACAAAAAGATTATTCTAGAAATGGTCGGGTGTCTTTGAGTCAAGCATTGGTCGGGTGTCTTTGAGTCAAGCAACTGTTTTCAGCAAATACAGGTTTCCTTTACAGCATCAGCCACTGTGGACTTGTATTCACAAGTTGCATGCTTCCTCTCCATGTCCCAGTTGTACCCAAACAGTGCAAAATCCAGGGCATACTTTCTGCGTAGCTGTCTTAGTATCTTTCCACTGATGTTCTCATAATATTCCGACAGCTTTCGCAGCTTTGCCATGGGTGAAAACGGAGACATTTGATTAAGGGATGGCAGCACGGTTGGCTTGCCATTAGGCCCGGGTAGCTTGGCGAGGATCGGCGGCAGATCATTGTGCAGGGTCTCCAGCTTCAGAATGCTGTCGTAGGCAATATCACACACATGACAGAATCTGTGGTATGTTTTCCAGTGGCCGCTAGAAGGGTGCCCTTCTTGAGCAACACCTGTCACAAAGTCTGTAAATCTATCCAGCTGTTTGGCATTTGGATGCCAAAACGTTCCATACGAGACATGGTTTTCACTTTTGTCCCTCCAAGCAGATACCAGGCGATCGTACGGGTGCCTGACCGCTATGAATTTGAAGTAGTTCTCAAGCCTGTATTTTACCTCGCCGGGCTTGTACGTGTTCAGACGACGCACTCCATTTTGTGCCTGCAGCTCCCTCCAGTGTACATAATGCATAACGTTCTGGCGTTTCTGTATTGTCTCGATGCTGATGTTGCCAGCGCTCGAAACCAGGAGAGCATCGAAGGTGGTACTGGCTACCTTGGGAATGGGACAGAAGAGAACTTTGTGCCGATCATCCACAGCGATGTTCACCAGGAATTTGTGATGGTTCTGGATCCATGCCATGCTGGTACTTCCACCAAACTCCCTGCCTTGTTTCTCGCAAGCACTTTGGAGCAATCTTGAACGAACAGTGGCGTCGCAAAGGTTCTGACTTGAATTGAAATCTGGAAATAATCATGATAATTCATCATACAAATGAACCCGCTTTAAACATGTCAGGTGGAGGATAACAGCAGCACACTAACCTTAATAATATTACCACGATTTGACAGCTTTTCAAATAAAATCCAATGCTACATAGAATGAGAAGCATATAACATGTATATATGTGGTACATCGAAGGAGATATGAAGAAAGCTGAATGAATAGATATGGTGAATCTAAGCCACATGCCATGCAATTTATCAGTAAAACAATGTAAAAACTGAAAAACTGATAAAAAAACTGATAGAAAACTATATTTAAAAAATAATGCTTTGAATTACAGCTGAATAAGTGCATACTAGTAGTCACTTATGTGAAAGGTTAATAAATTGAATCGAAATCCCAACACCACTAGCACCAGGAACTCCATTAGATACTAGACTTACTAGTACATGCTACTGTAGTATTAGCTGCTACTTTGAATTGTTAGATTTGTTTGATTTCAATTGTGCAAGTTCTGCACCATACACGTACCCGACTTTGATTGTAAGCCAGTCCGTTTTGTAGGCTGTTGTTGATCACCAGAATTCCCAGTCCAGCTGATGTGATTGTTTCTCCCCAAGTATGAAACGAGTGGCACTTTCCTTTGTTGCAACAGAGCAAAAACAAGAGTCAAGCCAAAAATCACAATAACACCATTAAAGTTGTGATTATCAACGCGAGTAATTTCCATTTTTGATGCCATAATTTCATTCCTTGGATGATAATGCCTAGGTATTAATCAAAAAAAAAAAAAAAATCCCAGACGTTAATTGTAATAGGTCGATGTGTTTGCACTTTCACTAATTGTGACTTGGGCAAAACACCAGAATGTATGTATTGATACAAGTGCAATTGTAACCAGGGTGTGCCTTGGACGGTTCAATAATTAAGGGTTATCGCACAAGTTCAATAATTTGTTTTTGTATGGATTCACCACTGCATGCCAGAAGAGCTTGTGAGTCCTGCATCCAGTAGTGACACAAAAATAATTTATTGAAGAAGTGTCTTATCTGCTTACATGTATTGCCATATCCATGATATCGGACAGCACTTCAGCTGGGTAAGAAACGGTAGTTTTGACTTAAAAAGACAAGAACGATTGTATTTTGTACACATATAAATTGGCTCGTATCGTTTTTGTTCCAGAAAGTGCACAGTGTCTAATTTAGAAGCTCTTAAGTGCTTAACTTTAATCCAACTCGATCATTAGCTTAATTACTTGCAGTGCTCAGTGGTAGCCTACGAGCTAAACATAGTTGGCACCAGGACTGGACATGACACAACTGAGAAACCCATAGAAAGCATACTGTGCACTTTATGGGGCATGTGCACTAATAATAGAATGAATATGTTTGGTACCTGATTTTAAAGGTTTTGAGAACAATGGAAATGTTATAAGACAATGTGAAAGTTACTAGGTTATCTGTGGTTTTCTGCAGATAGAATGTAAACATGGGTTGGTCATTAATTGTCACATTACATCCGAACCTGGAGGCTAACATTGGCTTTGTAAGGAATAACCTCTGGCTTATCATGCTAATATGGCAGCATGAACAGATGGCATGTAAATAAAATAGTCATTAGGAAATCAGTTTTGCCTGATTGTTTTATCGACTTTCAATAATGCTCTTGCAGAAGTCATGATGTTTACTTAGTTAATTTTATCACACAGATATCGACTGAGTTCAAAACCAACAGTGCACAATTTGTGTTGTTGGGTGTGTCGCCACATATGTGGCGGTGCTAAAGTATCAATATTAGATGAGCTTTGCTCAATACGTTACGAGTACTGGGTATTCACGTAAAATATGCCTACAAGCGAGTGCACCTACAAATACATAATGCCTGTAATGGTCATCAGCATTGTGACTGCTGCATTTATTCATTTTGCATAAACATATACATGTATGTACTAATGCTAGAGGTTGTATGAGTTTGCTGCCACATACAGGAGTAGTCCCTCTCTAATAAGTTGACCCTATTTGCCAAGAAACTGGCCACATTAGAGAGGTGGCCTTTGGTGTCCTGGGGCTTGGGGAAGAAGTAAATACACTGATAGTAGTAGTGGAAAAGATTTATAACCTTATTAAAGAGGGTGACTCCTGTTGAGAGTGGCCACTAAGAGTGGGGTTACTTTATACTTAAATGTTAGCAACTTATGATGTTTTGTTTAAGGTGAGGTATTTTCATCATGTTAATACTTAATAATATCTTATTCTAATGTATGTATCATATGCCAACATGCGCCTATCACTCTGATATGACCATTTGATGAGCCATGAAAATGTAGCCCACATTACCAGGTAATGACAATTTTTGTCAGGTCTCGCCAGAAGTAAAAAGCTGTCCTACTGGTACTAAGGTATATTGTAGGTGTACATAGTAGTGGTGGCAAAATCTTTTGGCTGCATGCCTAGCAAGTTTTATGGCAAGTTAGCCTCTGTAGAGACGGGGCCTATTCATGTACTATACAGGTTATTGGGACCATTGTATACTGCTCAAAACATTTAAGGGATCAAAAGTTAGCGTAGCATAATACAGACATGTAGGAGAGCAAAGTTCCAAACGTTTAAGGGAGCAAAGTTAGCATAGTTTAGTATCAAATCTGGAGTGGCCATACTAGCTACTAGCTAGCTGATTTGACAAGAAACAGTGTTATAGTGTTTGAATGTGTTTGAAAGGGTAAAGGTCATGATCACAATGGCTCTGATACACTTGTGTTTTTGGGTTGATTCCCTCCCCTCTGGGTTATGTAAAAAAGAAAGTTTTGCTAATTTTTTTTTCTGCCACAACTGTATTATCAAGCAAAATTATGCAACTAACATGACTAAACAGGACTACAATCTGGAAGGCCGGCCGGATATTTCCCAATATATTTCCAAATATATGGCTTTGAAAATCTGATCCCTTAAATATTTTGAGCAGTGTATTATTGGGGCCTTTCTGTATGATGATCTGTATGACCCTATGGGGGTCAAATTGAGGGGGGGGGGGGGAGGGGGCGTTAACTAAGACCTATGTGCAGTGAGTTAAATTGTGTCCAGCCTTTAGGATTGCAAGTTAGATCCTCTCCATTGTAAAGCTTCCATTATAAGACCAACCATGACTGACAGTGACCACTTGTATATTTTCAATATAAATATCCCTTCATTTTAAGACCACCTTCAGTTTAAGAATGTAGTCCTCTGGGTGAATGGCTGGCCTTAAAATATGAGGACCGCTGTATTCAGATAGCAGCCGCGAGTTTCATCCCATCACAGCCCAAGACCATCCATGATCCCATATGTCTTTGGCAATCGGTCCTGCATGTCCTGCCAATCGGTCTGCATGTCCTAGTGCCATGCGATGCAACAATTTAATCACCCTTGTGCAAAACCCGTTGGTAGCAATCCTCTGCTTGAACTGAAATACTTACCTCCGTGATATCAAATCTGTATTTTCATTGAGCATGTTGAGACATGGTGTTCAATATTTGCAGGGGAGACAGAATTGCTGGAACATATTCGTTCCATAGCCAAAGAAAACAAGGTATGGAGGTCCTACATTGGCATGGGCTACTACAACTGTTACGTTCCAAACACTATCACCAGAAACATCTTCGAGAACCCAGGATGGTACGTATAAATCCCCCCTTAGTTGAATCAGGGATGCTTACTTTTGAGGGCTATAACTTTCAAAAGAAAATAACGAACATAAATTTATGCCCTCGGCAAGTGCAGAAGTATGTAATGCACATGTCCATGGAGCATTTGTAACAGGGAAAAATTTAACTGGTGTAGCGGTGCAGTTTGTTACATAAGATCAGAAAAATGCTACACAAGTTCAAAAATGTATACAAAATGTTCTAGAATAAAATATACTATTACATTGTACTTGTCATGGCAATTTATATATTCAAAGCTGGATTTTTTGGCTATGCAAAATTTTGAAAGTAAATTGTTCCCTGCATTGTAATTCATGCAGTTTTGCTTAAAAAAAAAACAAAATAAAAATGACCTTTTTTTAGGACGACACAGTACACCCCTTACCAGCCAGAGATTGCCCAGGGACGTCTAGAAAGTCTGCTTAACTACCAGACTATGATCTGTGACATGACGGGACTGGACATCGCCAACGCGTCGTTACTGGATGAAGCCACAGCCTGTGCTGAGGCAATGGGACTGGCATACAGGTATAGTAAGCCATTAAAGGATTAATCGGGCATTCGTAGGCAGAATAATCTTAAAGTTCATTTAGTAATACATACATGTATATATTCATCACCTAATTCGGTGTCAAACCGTAACTCTATGCCGGGGCTCCAGGGGTCCGTGGCCTGGAGCCACGGCGTAGAGTTACGCTTTGACACTGAATTAGGTGATGAATATATAAATTTGTTCGAATTTATGAAGATGAGTAGGTACTCAC
>JAAUYG010104186.1_pt1 | contig 11152 bp, 10 predicted proteins | sample 7278091 | NCBI WGS metagenome assembly JAAUYG01 (sample SAMN14350201, study PRJNA611818) | marine sediment metagenome | isolation source: surface marine sediment (0.6m) | place: French Polynesia: Moorea | collected 2018-08
ACTCCGAAGTTTATTCTTAATAATAAATTTGGTATTTTACTCTGTCTTCTGTTGCTTGTTCAGGAACTCTATTCAAAAGAACCTGGTGGGCTATAATATCGGCCGTAACACTATCGTGACGTCAGAAGTGCGTTTCCATCGTACCTCAAGATAGGACCTACTCTGCCACTCACCATCGTCCTTTTCGCACTCTCCTTGCTGAGTTACAAAGCATATTATAATTTCGGTGCCTCTAACGGGCATCGGCCACCAGGGAAACATGAATATTTTGCTTCTTTGCAGAAGCTGCTAACCCAGAGAGAAAGTGAAATATTCCTAGAGTTCTGCCTCCCTGTGGCCGACTACCTCAAAGCAAGAGAACAGGGATGTCCCATAGCAGGTGTCCGCTATGAGGACCTTGTTGCAGAGCCAGAAGCAACCCTAAGGAAAGTTTTCCAACACTGTGGCATCCCGCTGAGTCTCGTGGCTAGAGGACTTCCCGCTATGGGTAGATATTCCCAGAAAGGATCACCCTTCGATCAACAAAGGGTAAGGAAATACGCGAAAGATCAGTCGACCTACGAGTTGAATGAGAAACACCAGCAAGACCTGAAGATATTGTGCCAAGCAACCGGCATCCCCGATTTGCTCGTTAACGACGTCCTGCCTGGGACACTATAGGCGGCAAAATACTTCCCTGCATGGTTTGGTCATACAGCATGCATATGATGTGTGCAGCGTATTTGACGGCGCTGAACCGAAAAATGCAATGATAGCCCTGCCAATAAACCCGTTTTCGTAAAAGTGTAGCACTACTTTATATATAAAACACAGGCAATACACAAAGTTGTGGTATATGCTAATATTGACTTCTAACAGGAAGTCATATGCGAGACGTCCATCTTCAACAGAAGATTATTGGCCTTGACATGTGAAGTTCAAAAGCTATTATCCTCAAACCATTTTATCCCAGAAAGGAGTCGAGTTAGGGCGTGTGTTATTATTGAACACTAACATGAAGTCATATATGCAGAGTCTAGCCACACAATCAGATTTAAGTTTGAAAGATCAATATTTCAAGCCATCCTGAAATGTTTGTCATTAGCCGATATAATTGAATTGATGTAATATACTTTTAATTTTGAACCACATGTTTAGGATATTTAAAATAGTGTTTCATATTGATCCCAAGAGGAGAGCAGATAATATTTATAGATAGTTTTTGTCTTACCTGTATCAAGGACATTTGCTTCATTCAATATACAATTTTCTTCAAACGACCTTGTAGCTTGACAACACAAACAAATAATATGTTGTCTGGCTTTGTTGAATACTATCTGATCGCAAAGGCCCATGGGCCTCTTTTTTCATTTTTCTTGACATGGGGGCATTGAGGAGTGAACATGTCAAAATGCCACTCCTCTCAACGGTTGTTATGCGAAACGTTCCTGGAAGCTTGTCTTAAAGCTCCCTTTAAAAAGTGGCTATTTTAGTTTTGAAATTTTAATTTAGGCAAATATATTTTGACAATTTAAACATTCTTAATGTGTAGCAACATTGGGAGAACATTTTCTAATCACCACTGCGGGTATATTCTTTTCCAACAGCATGTTTTGTAGAGGTACCCCACGAGGTACCCCAGTTATTTGCACATTAGCACATATATTTTCACCGTGTGTAGATTTTGTTTTCATATTTGGCTGAGACTAATTCACCTTTGGGTGTAGGTGCTTTAATGCTAGTAAACCATATTTTTAGTAACGATTAGCACATATATTGTCACCGTGTATAGATTTGTTTTTCACATCTGACTGAGACGATTGTACTTGTGGGTGTAGGTGCTTTAATGTTTCCAAATCATATCTTTTTATTAACAAACATTTTATTATTCTTCAAAGATGAATCAGACAAATTGTTCAATATAAGGACCTTTGGTTGAAATACAAGATACTTGTTATGTAGAAAGGCTTATAAATTAAATGGAGACAATGGCATCATTATGAAGAATGTGAAGAAAAATATGGAGTGCTTCAAGGAATAAGGTCTTACTACTTTTATTTATGGAAATAGTATCAGCTGTACTACTGTAGTGTGCTAACATGTATCGTGAACAATAAAGGTGGAAAAGGGTTGCTTGAAGTTGAAATCTTAAAATTTATTTTAAAAACGATTGGAATTTAACATTGTGGCCAATGGGAAAATAAGAATTCCAATAATATTATCTTAAAAAGGGCTAAAAGACAGAGATAAAGGCACAAAAAGTTGGGTCTTGTAGTAGGTCATCTATACGTTCTACTTTTGACACGGCAGAATTTTAGCAATTTTGAAATTTAAAATTTGACAATTTAAAAACAGATTCTGTCATTATGCTTTCCCAAAATCAAACATTTTATAGACGTTCACCATGGCAATTCATTCCAAATTAAAGTCAGTTGTTAGATTTTGGAAATTTAAGGCTTTGTAAATATATTTTGAAAGCTGGAAATAATAAATGGTGGCTAGTGAGAAATAACATCTGCAATTATCCCTAGTAACAATATAGGGCAAAGGAAGGCATTTGAGCATTCATGGGGGCTTGTACATCGTTTACCAGGTTAGTTTGACTTCCCAAGATCTCGAGGATAAGTTGGAGTCATTCTTTGCACTTTCTCCAAATTGGCTTTATCTCGGAGACCGTGGCAAAGCCAAACGCATGAAAACATGGGTTAAGAGTAAATTAGAATACCTGGTAAGCTATAGCTATGTATTTGTTAAATTTGCGTTGAGTTGTGTCATTAACAGTAAATGAAATCTGATATATCTTGTCATTAAAGATTATGAGCACTGAATTGCAAGCAAAAATAATGTAAAGCTGTAATTGTTGCATTTAGTACAAATTTGGAAAAAAACTAACACGTGGTGTGTGCTTTTCTTGTACATGTACTTTCTGTGCTACAATATCTGACAGGTATGATTTGCTGAGCTTCACTTTCAGTTTTCTGAGTGAAGTCAAATATTCATTTAAGCTATCTGATACTTCCATTGCATGACATTGTCGTTGATATATTTACTCAAATGGACACGGATCAACGCGGTCACTCCAAGATCTGTCCAAGCACATGCATACTACTCTACAGCAGTCATAAAAAGAGTTATTACGGTAAACCAAAGAATGCTATCTAAGCTTGCACTGTACAAAATATACAGTAGTTCAATGTAATATATGAATTAGTAAATATTGCACTACATGACAATATCAACGGATACAACAGAGTATCTGAATGACGCCTGGTGTTGTCTATATTTTAAATGCAAAAATGTAAACAGGGTGTGGTAAAGTGTCTCAAGTTGTAAAGGGTGCACGTGTATCAGAAAGTGCACTCATCTGTAGATTTTATGTAATTTAATGCATTTTGCTAAATGACAACAAGTGGACGAGTGAGTCTAGATCGCATCACCTCCTGAAGCCATATAAACAACTTGGTATTTGTCTCTATGGCAATGTCAGCCTTGCTGCAAGCTATGATGTCGGATTTATTAGCTTTTAAAGTTACCTACATTCCGTTTTGACTTGCAGTGTTATCCAAGGTCAAAGGTCATAATCACATTCCGGAAGCACGTGGCCACAACCTCATTAGTGCTCCATAGATGTCTAGTCCTTAGGGTGTCCCATATGTGACTATTTGCGGTTTAAGGCTGCACAACCTTCCTGTTTGACTTTAACAATTATTTAACACTTAGTGCCACAAATCCCAAAACCTCATACGAAATTGCTGAGTGTTTATGAGAACTTAAGCCTAAGGATGTACGGTACGACTGAGTTATAGCTTTTACGTAGTATCAACTTAGACCATTCAGGCCGTCCAATGTAAAATGTAGCCTAAATATTTTGAAAATTTTATTTTGCTACTGGTATTCGCTTGAAGTTTAGTTAATGCCAATTTGCCAATTAATGCCAATTATTACGACTGATCGGAATGACCCCAAATGCCGCCGTTGAAGCGTCCTATATCAAAGATAACCCATATACAAGAACCAGTTATCTGTTGGCCCAAAGTTTTCACCCACTTCACTCCACGCCAAGGATTAATTTGTGTTGTAACGTTCCCATATCCCATGTGAACTCTAATTTTGAATTACATACATGTACATGCTCCTGGAGGTGTGGGTCCGAGGGAAATAAGTATTTAAAAGTATATGACACATAATAGTAAGTTACTATGGACGGGCAAAAGATACCTGTCCAGAAGGATGAAGTGTCTCCCTGGTGAAGGTATTCATGCTCCTTTACAGCGGTAAGGTATTGATCAGAGAAATGAAATGCAATGTTCTGTTGTAGGCCTCATTCCTGCCATTCATCACTGGCTACATTGGGATAGAAAAGGCTCACTTGCTCCCACACACTGCAACGGCGACACCGAAAGAAACGCCGACCTAAAACTCCAAGGACAATAAAGCCTTTATAATACACCTTCACACATTTCTCCTCAGCCATGACCAAAATTTACCACCACACAAGAAGTATGGAAGGAGCAAATCTTTCTACGGGTGGAGTTTCCACTGTATGAAAAGGGAACCGCAAGCTATTTGTTTGAATAACGTACACCCCAACTATGTATTGTTGGAAGACTAAAGGCCTCTGTACTTTGCATTACGTCGCTAAAGACATCGCCGGCAATATTGAGTCAACAGAAAGGACGTCAGTAACCAACCGAGCGATAGCAGGTATTAATGCAACATAAGCCAAACTGAATATTCATTGAAAACACATTGTGCACACACCCAGTTATGCTTAAGTGTGAATCAGCGATAGTCCAATATAAGCTTGGCACAACTAATTCACAAGTTCTTGAATGCCACCGTGACCAACAGGAAACACCAAAGTGGACAGACCCGACCCAGAAAGGTAAGTGTGGTGTTAGAGTCGTTGATGCGCGGTACTTTGGTTCCGACATGCCGATGTTAATCATCGTCGTCATCGTCGTCGTCGTCGTCGTCATCATCATCATCATCATCATCTTCATCTGGCGATGGTCCTTTGCAACATAGTGCCAATGATATAATTTCTCGAAATACCTAATTACTTGTTACAAACGATATCTTATACCAACCTTAGACAGATATGTTACTTGCTTATGGTCAATTGGTGAATCTAGCGTGGAACCTGCACAAACGGCATGGTACCCATGGTTATAATTTTACTCATTATAACTATAATAGACATTGCAGCTATCAGGAATCATAGCGTTAGTAAGGAAGATGTGCTTAGTACTCATGATGTAAAATATACCGGAGGTACGTAATTGAATTACATTGTATTACAATTATATTTCAAAGGAAGTTACCCGTTTTACTTGCATCCTTACCAGCCAGGGGGTGGTATTCATAAAACATTCGTAATTTTAAAAAAGCCCCAGTAAGAGCGTGACTAAAAATGGGGTTGCTCACTGGTAGTGGTATTCAGAAACCGCGCTAACGTGCTACAGGGAGTACCCAGTTTACCAAGGAGTAATTGATCTGCATGCAGATCCTTTGTTTTTGCTTTTTTTAAATCGTTTTCCTTTTTCCATAACCGGGTCTGTAAACACGATGTCTCAAGACCGGTTGGCTGTAGCATTTTCAAACTTTACACGATACCAAAGGACAATGAGTACTAGAGCCAATCAAATTTGGGAAGATATTATTAACCAAGCTATTTAGACTAGTTAATGTTAAAATTGCTGTCTTGACGACTGCCCATAGAGAGAAAATAAGCTCAATTTCGACCCCCTCCCGCCACGATAGAAAGAGTGTATTTGTACAACATCTGCAACTTTCGCCAGTGGACATATTTCATTGCCAAATATGCCAATTTGGAAATCGACCTACTCCAAAACCGCTGCCCTGCCCCTGTCCGCAGAGCGACATAACTTCGACCCCATTGAGGTAGAAAGAGATTATAATGCAACTTCTGAAATTTGTTTTGCCAATGATCACGTTGACATGTGCAACTTCTGGAACTATTGCCAGTGTCCACGTTTCATGCCCAATATGGCATATTTGACAATCGGCCTGTATCCAGGAAGCTGCTCTCCATAGAGTGAAAATAAACGCAATTTCGACCCCCATGGGGAACTAAGGTGCAACTTCTGAAACTTTTGCCGATGACCCAAGTTTCATGACCTAATACGCCAATTTTAAAAATTGGCCTGTATCTCTAAAAATATCTGTAAATATTGGCCTCTGTCATAAATATATTTATACAGTGGACATGGAGTGTATTTAAGTCATTAATCTGAACGAAAAATAATTTCGGACCATATAGTGCCTTGGGGTAGGCATCCATTTGGGTATCCGGGCTGTGCGAGCACATTGCCAATCCTAACCTGTTGCACTCCAGTAAAAAAAAAAAACCTGCCATCCATCTAACAATGTGAGTTTTAACAATTTCGACCCCAGGAGGTAGAAAGGAATAGGTATGCAACTGCTGAAACTTTTTGCCAACGATCAAGTTTCATGGCCAAATATGGCATTTTTGTTAAAAATAGCCTCTATCTCAGAACAACCGTGCGTATAGTGAAAATAAACTAAATTTTGACCCATTGGAGTAAAGAGTAAGTATATGTGCAAGTTCTGGAGTCTTTGCCAATGGCCAAATTTAACGCTCAGGTATGTCAATTATGAAAATTCCCCTTATCTCAGAACTTACTGCATGTGGTGAGAGAAAGTCTCGCCTCTACTGTTCCCAATCCCCTTATAACACACGCATGCAAATAATTAAATAAGCTTTTTAAAGTAAATACCCGAAATTAAGTTGGACGGCGGTTGTTCCATTTTTGACTTAATTAAACGCGTCTTATGAATTTCCGGCAACAATGGAATTGAACTTGTTTGAGAATCATTCGTGCAAAGTAATCTCACGATCACGGTACTTTGTGATCAAACTAATTTGAATAATTATATTTTGTACTACGTTATGGCATGTGCAAAGGAAATAAGAAGGCAGCCCGATGCCGCTGTAGCTCTTCTAGGCTTGTATGTAGTTGATTTATTCAGGCGTACCAAATCAAAAACATGCAGGTTTACCCATATTTACTGCGTATGGATTAGAACAGTTTTTGAATACAATTATCTACAGATATCCACATGACCAATTTGCAGAGCTTACTGTTTTGGAATACGGTATTCACGTAACTTGAAAGCGCAACCAAATACTATATTCTACAACACTATTTAAAAAAAAGTATCAAGAACCATGGGTTTCTTGTTAATGGTCTTAAAGTGCCACTTCCACTTGACGTTTTTCTGTCTGTTTCAGGGAGTTATTTTTGCAGTGCATGATGGCGGGTATCGTACTGCAGGCATTGCTATGGATACTGTATTCCATCGTACGATGGGTTTTTGAGAGACTGCGCAATATTTGGTGGAGAGCGACGGGCACATATCACATGCTGAAAACGATATATAACGGAGGAGATTACGAACATTCTGCTCATGTCCTCTGTGTTGTGGAACGCTTTAAGCTGGACGCTCTGGCCTCAGCAAACTTTCTGGAAGATTTTATCTTGGTCCATGACTGCTTTGCACACCCTGCCTGTGTCTTTGAAGATGACGTGTCCCTGTACAAATTAACACCGACACAACTTATCTTCGTCCAGTGTCCGGGAAAACCAGCTGTATGGGACGTCAAAGCATTTCCATTTTCACGCTTGGGTCAACACAAAAGGGCTAAAAGGGTGATAATTATCCAAAAGGAGTCTATAGTGCGTCTATTGGAGGAGACGGGATATGCTGACAGATATAAGGAACGCCTTATATTCATTGGAATGACCTTGAGGTGTGGCTCTACTCTTTTATGTCAGATCTTTCAGGAGACACAAAAATGTGTCACATATTCTGAACCTGGAATTGCCAATGATCTGCATGCGTTGGGTAAGCATATAGAGAACACCAATCATGAAAGCGAAGACACAAAGAAATACATCAAGTACAGTTTTATGCTCCTGTGTAAGCCAGTGAAGGGCCATGATGTCGTAGCACACGCATTGAAATTTCAACCAACTTGTACGTCTTTTATTCAGTACCTACAGCTTCTTTTTCCAGACTCATATGCACTTTTTAGCTATCGTGCCGTCAGAAGTGCGTTTACGTCGTATCTCAAAATAGTTCCTACTCTGCCCATTATTATCATCAACCTCGCACTCTCCATGGTGAGTGACGAAGCATGTTATAACTTTCAAGTCTCAAACGGTCATCGACCAGCAGGGAAACGTGAATATTTCGCTTCCTTACAGGAGCTGCTAACTCAGAGGGAAAGCGCAATATTCCAGGAGTTCTGCCTCCCAGTTGCTGACTACCTCAAGGCGAGAGAGCAAGGATGTCCCATAGCAGGTGTCCGCTATGAGGATCTGATTGCAGAACCAGAAGCAACCTTGATGAAAGTCTTCCAACACTGTCGTATCCCACTGGAACTCGTGGCTAGAGGACTCCCCGCCATGGAGAGAGATTCTCAGAAAGGATCACCACTGGATCAACAAAGGTTAGTCAAGTACAAGAACGCTCACATTCCCCAAGAGTTGAGTGAGAAACAGCAACGGGATCTAAAGATGCTCTGCCGGGCAATCAAAATCCCCGACCTGCTCGCCAACGAAGTCCTGCCTGGGACACTCTAGGCAGCAAGTTAAAACAACTTATAAATATCCTTGCTTCTCAAAACTCAGGTTGAAAATGTATATTTTCTGTAAATATGCAGCACCAGTGGAGAAATACATGCACTTATTACATAGACGAGTTGCGTTAAGTTTGTTCTATGTCAGAGTCTATTTTCAACACTAAATATCCGTTTCAGAATAAATATAAAACTAATAATCATGAGTGACAAATTTCGCCTGAGCATGTCTTTAACATAAATGTTTTGTATTGTTTGTATACTTTTTTGTCTTCACTCAATAGTTGTGTAATAAATCCGAACAATCCTTTGTGACAGCGTTAACATGTATACCTCTCAAATCTCCGATGACTGAACCTTCTATGTAAATGCTTCAGCAAATATATACATGTAAAAACATTTTATCTTAAAATTGTCACAGGACTAGTTTGAACAATTCCTCGATATAAATCTATAGTTACATCCAGCTTATAAGTGCCTAATCTGCTTTTATTGTGAACCTTTGGTTGGACGCTCTGATTTTTTAAAATAATTTCTGACCCGTGTTCTGCTACTTCTGACCAGTGCTATGTTTATTTGTTTTGTTATTTTCTGACCTATGTTACTTTGTTTATTGTTATTTTCGCATCTTTGTGGGAATCAAGGTTGAAGTTCTCGAAACCAGCTTTGACTGACGTCACCAGTCACCAATCAGCAATTTGATTGACCGAGAATCTAACTTACGTCAGACTATATGTGGGTCTTCACACAATGCTCGCAGCGCCAATAATACTGCTACAATTTTTCTACCACTGATTGATTGATTACATCACAGTTTAACGGCACATCAACACCAAAAGGGTCATACCGTGCCAAACAGGTGATAATGATTGCAACGTTAATTCAAGTCGCTACAGTCTAAGAACTGCACTGTGAGAGCATTCGCTATCAGGCAAAGTCTGAACAAAATGTCCGACAAGACCTGATACCCAGGGTGCGCCACGGGGAGGCTGCCCCCATGCACCCCTTTTCTACCACTGAATGCTACTAGTATTCTCGGGTAGTATAATAGGTTTCATCACACAAAAACCCACAAAGAGAAATTACGTACACATTCTTTATTGACATTCAATAACGCCAGTTTCACAGATCCTAGTTTGTTCCTTCTACCTTCTAAGCATTAACCTGACGTGGTTTCAATATTCATTTGAGTCCCATTTGGCTGTTTGTGATATAGCAACAGCCCTGTAATATATGGATGCCTTGGGTGCCCTGGATAAGAAATCTAATACCCTGAAATGAAAGTAACCATATAGTGTAGTTAGAGGTGCGGCTTAATGTATGGTTTATTTTAAAATACAACACGTTCTCATTTCTTGGTGCTATTATTATATGCATGTGTCGCATGCATATCGAGTAGTTACATGTAATGAAATCCGTATAGCACTGTATAGTACAGATGGATACCAAGTACCCCATACCCCTGCCCCCGTACCCCTGCTTTCCGTACCCCAACCGTGTTCAGTTTCACAACGCTACTCCTACAGTTTTCATTTGATTTCAGCCAAGATTGATGACAAATATTATGGCAATGGGGGAATACTGGCTTATTTCCCTTTTTGGTGAGATACCATACGTTAGAACTATTATGGGGGGGCCTATTATGGCATTAAAAATTTAACACAGAAAATTTAAAACGTCTCAAGAACAGCTATAGTAGGGTGAAACTTGCGCAAATTTAAGGCTCGTGTTATGAAGTACATGTACATGTACATATGTAGGATGCTTTTCATATCAGATTAGTAGTAGGATGCTTTTTATCTAAATTAGTTGAGGTCAGGTTCAGGGTAATTCGGCACGCTGGAAATTTTCTGATGGTAATGTTTTATAGCTACTGCTGTCATCAAGCAGCTCTTCAAGTTCCATAGACCTCTTGATTGTAAAGTGGTCTGTCTGAAAATTATTTATCTTTGCATTCGAATTCACAGCCTGAATAGGCTACGATTTTGAGAATGGAAAATTAAAGACACGTATGATACTTCATGCGTTACAACAACTACAAATTACAGTAGTTTTTCGTTTTTCATATTTTTTTTTACAAAACAATCCTTGTCTCAACTGCGCTCTGGTTCTGCCTCTATTTCGAAGGTCGGTAAACGGAAAGATTCCTGAGCGCCGATCACCCAATGGCAGTCCTCCTGGTTAGTTCTGGTCGCCATATTTGGCGAGCGAGTAGAGCTGGCTGACGGGCTGTGTTACGCCCGATAATGTTACATCGCCCGATAATGTAGGATCAACCGATAACGTAACTCCAAATTTACGATAATGTAACAACTGATAACGGAACAAAATCGACTGATAATATAACAAAATAGGCCCAGATAATGTAACTTCGAAATTTGCCAATAATGTTACACAATGCCGATAATGTTAAACGCTTTTGATTTTGCGTTTTCAAGAAGTTATTTTGCTTCCGGGGGGGGGGGGGGGGGGGGGGGGGGCGGGGGGGGGGGGGGGGGGGGGGGGGGGGGGGGGGGGGGGGGGGGGGGGGGGGGGGGGGGGGGGGGG
>JAAUYG010009496.1_pt1 | contig 11150 bp, 13 predicted proteins | sample 7278091 | NCBI WGS metagenome assembly JAAUYG01 (sample SAMN14350201, study PRJNA611818) | marine sediment metagenome | isolation source: surface marine sediment (0.6m) | place: French Polynesia: Moorea | collected 2018-08
CTCAAAATCTGGGAAACTCTGGATAGAAGTGTGGCACGTGGTTTGGACAGACCGGACAAACTAGAAAGTAATGATTAATGAAAGTAATGAAGTATATTTTCAGCTTTCATATTACATAAAGGACAGGTATAGACTGGTGCAGGTCGGATTAGCACCGGACGGATCTAGTACATACACATCAACACCTACATACATGACCTTGTTCATAGATCAAGCCCGGGAGATCAAGCCATCGAGCTCGTTGAACCAGTCGCTATTTACACTGAAAAATTGTCAAAGCAACTACCTGTTCATTCACTCGCTCGATGACGGGCGGCGCTGACGACAGCGTTTCCTCCAACCGCATATGCTCCGTATTTCCAATGTTTGACAATCCACAAGTAGACTGCAAATCCCTGCCACACTTAATAAAAAAAAAAAAAAAAAAAACAACTCCGGATCCCTGAGAGTAATCACAAATTCAAAATTCATGACACCGCTTCCAGCAAAACCATGTGTGAATGCATTATGATTTGAGGAACGACTGAAGTGATGATGGCATAGCCTATTTTACGGCAAACTGACAAAGTGGCAGGGGCTGTAAAAACTCATCGAATCTTATCTTACTATTTTTCGATGCACTTAGGTTGTGGATTTTTTTTTTTTTTTTGCGCATATGGTGCTTGGAAGCTTATTTTAGTCATTAGCTTCACCAGAAACTATCAATTTGCTGGTCTATTTGCTTTTACCTAGCACTAGACCTGTGGTACTTTGCGGATTTCATTGCTTTCTGTTGCGTTTTACTTTACAAACAGCTTTCTAGTGTACGGCCTTCTTGTACGACTCTCCAACATGGATTGCCCTTGATCTCAGAGAGGTCAAATATGTCTGGGAACAAATTATAGTAGGAGTGGAAGCCAAAATTCGTACAAGCGGAATGTGTACAATAAGCATGAGCGTGTGCAACCTTGATCAATCTGGGGGAGACATTTAAGGTCAATCTACTGAAAAGTAGCATTACACTTTGTTTGATATCTAGGTGGTTCGCCAGTAGCTTCGTTGGCTTAATTAATATGGCATGAATTATTTTTCAGAAGGTCATAGCCTTAAATACCAATGTTTTGATAAATGTAATAAATATCAAATTGTCAGAATTTTTGGAGGGAAAAAAATACGCGAGATAGGAATGCGAGATCCGGTTCTCATGCGCTGCTCTGCGTTGAAAGCAATGGGCGCGAAATGAATGAAATAAAGTAAATAAAGGACTGACCTGTGGAATGGACTGAGTGTGGGGGGTTATCATAATCTCATCTCCACTGATATGGAATGCTTACTAAGAACTTTTTTGACTGTGTCACGCAGCCACGCACACAATTTTTCTTGCTGCACAGGCATTGTGAGTATTTGGAGTGATTATTTGGAGAGGTACCTGCCAGTGTTAAAGAAACGTTTGGCATCTTACCGGTATAACACAAACACGACACCCATAGTTCCCACAAATTGTCTGATTGCTTCTTAAACAGAGTGGGTAAATAGAAAAAAAAAGAGTAATCGCTTTCGACTGAAGGCTTAAACATTACAACGTTGTTTTTCACAAGTAAAAACTTTTAATAATATTAAAAGGTTAAAACGCACACAGTATTGCATACTAGGTAAGAAGACCAATACCACTGATAGTAAAATTATGTACTCTAGCGGGCAGGATATAATCCGTTATATACAAGAATGGAAAGTTTCAATTTTCTGTAAATACATTCATTCGCAAAACACTGTATTTACATGGTATGTACACTTCAGTTAAGTCAATACACATCAAAAACAGCTAATCTTTTCTGTCTTGCCCATGTTAATCTTGACACTATCCTGTTGATCCCGAACCAGTGCAGACAGGAAAACACATGAATTTCTTTGTTGACAGTAGTGAATTTTACCCAATCCTTTTCTCGAAGAATATTTTTAGACTTTCTATGCCGTGTCACACATACTTCATGCACACGAACTCCTTGTGTTATCGTCGAGCTCTAGTACCGCTATATTGCAGTAGAGCCATTTTTTCACAAGTCTAGTATCTTGGCATATATTTTCATAAGGTTAGAGTTCGTTAAAGGGGTCTGGATTGTGCCCACGCTCCAGACTAATTGTTTCCAGAAATTCCCTAGCCGTCACCAAGTTACAAATAGGACTGCGATGACACGGAGCTGGCAACATCGTCCACATCTTGGCTATAGCGCCGATCCAGATGAATCCGATCCGGGGGATCGAACAGAGGCGTCTCGTTCAGGGCCTGGACGAACCTCTTCACCCTGTTGTAGTTCTCGTTGACGTCCTTCTGAGTCTGGGGGGCGAAGGTTTCGTTGAGGAGTAGAACGGCTTCGTACAGGACCACCTTGTGTTGGTCCTCCCTGACCCTTGCCATCATCTTGTTTCTGCGATCCAGAAACAGCGCGGACATGACCAGGAACAGCAAGAGCAAGAACTGGTTGGTGAGGACGGTCCAGTCCAGCCGCCTGTCCATAGCGAAGAAGAAGGTGATGAAGAGCCCGGCGTTTATGATGATGAAGGTGATCCCTGTAGCCAGGATGCCTCTTAGCCACCAGTGCAGGGCTGGCAGACGGACGTCCTTATCCGGATCGACGTACTCAACTCTGTACGCCCACTTGCGCAGCTCCGTGAACCGCTCCCACGTTACGATGATGCGGATTATCAGCACGATGTACGTGGCGATGGTTTCGCAGATGCTCTGGATGATGAACGCAGACGGCGCCTCCGTGCGCATGTCACGTGCTTCCTTGACCACGCCCAGCACCAGAGCGATGGTGTGGATGATAAACAGGAACGTCTCGCTTCGGAGAAACAGCCAGAAGACGTAGCAATAGGATCTCTGGAGCTTCTTTATACAGCAAGGCACGCACTGGGTGTGCATAACCCGGACGCACACCTTCCTGAGATCGCTGGGGTGTTTGATGAAGTAGCGAGTGGTGTACGTCAAACCTCCCTCTGCAGCGTTTCCAAGGACGACGCTGCCGTCTCTGGGGCCGTCGTCGTACGCCGCCACCGGCTGACGCTGGCTTTGACGGGTGACGAGACGTTCCCCCTGGCCGCCGCTGTACATATATTTCATAGCGTTATGGGGCCCAAAGAACTCGGGCATGTCCCCCTGCTTGTGGATGGGAGCATAAAGCTCCGGAACCCTTCCGACCACAGCCATGATCCTCTACCGATTATGATCCTGATTTGGCGTTTCTTTGTCAAAAATAACAAATAACGAACCTTTGTGTATTTTGGCTCCTCAACAAAATCGGTGTCTTCAGGTTCCGCTTTTTTATTGGTGTAGGTAGAGCTGAATTGTAATTTCTTTACATCGTCGTTCCATTAAGTTGTATTTTAAACTCTGTTATATATACCCACCTGAACTGTGTTTCACAAAGACCCAAACTAATATGTGTGTCTGAAAGCGAATATGTCCTTAGCACTGGTATTAATAGTCTAGTCTGTTACACTCCCAAAGTATGCGGGTCCAATAGCAACGTTGATTTGCACAACAATTTATTTATCTGGGCGAATATTTCCGTAGCTAACACTTATCTGTCAACAAGCCATTGATGGGTTTGCCATCATCATACGCATGTACAGACAGTTACCTGTCATTTGATATTTCACCCCGGTCTTCAGTGTGCTAAGGATAAATCTGTTGTTTCTTGTTACCTGTGATATGCAGGTATGACCTTCGCCCTTAAAAATTGATACGATGGACACGCCGAAAGTTTCCAGAATTCGCTTCCTTTCAGAGATGCTCTAAATAGATTTGGGAATTGTATCCTTTGTGAGATGCATTAACACGCGAGTGTTGCTGATCGGTCGTATGCTAATCCATGTTATTGATCAGCCAAAAAGCTAGACAATGTATCTTTGAAATGTCATGTTTTACCTTTTTGTTTTTGATTAGATCGAAATACATCGCTGTTCCATATTTCGAACAGCGTCTTAACGAAGAAACGACATCTGATGTCCCTAGACTGTACAGAGTCTACCGAAAGAAAAAAAAAAAAAAGAATTATGATGTTAATTTAAGTCAGTCCCAGTTCAGCTATATGCCATTAGAAGACTTACCGGAGCACACATATCCCTGGATTATTATTTTGCTCTTCAACGTGATTACATTTTGCGAACACAAGTTATGTTAGCTGCTGTTGATCCCAGTGAATTACCTTTAGGCCCTTCCTCTTGTTGGCGTTCTTATTCCTCTTGTCCCTGTTCTTCTTGACACTCTGGGTGTTTCTTCTTTTCTTCTTCTTCTTCTTCTTCTTCTTCTTCTTCTTCTTCTTCGCCCTTACTCTTCCCACTCTTCATCACCATAATCGTAATCGTCCTTAACATAACTAGTACATTGTTGTAGCTAGAGAAATTAAGCATTCTGTAATTTACTTGTCTTTTTTTTTAGAGAACAGAAGCGATAACATCAACTCACATGGAACCAGCTTCTTAAAACCGGTAATGCTGGTATTATGGTATTGATATCTTCTTGGCGAAGTTACTAAATGAATGTCACACAGAAAACTATCGTTGCAAATTCTTGTAGGGATGCCAGGCTGTATATTGCGTGGACCGTCGACGTACTTATAATTCAACACAATTTCAACCCTGTCAGATGTTTTCGGACCTACTGAAAAATATGCCTCTGAACGCTAACATTACTTACAAGATAATGCAAAACAAACGGATATAAACCCAATGATGTACTGCCAGGACCCCTACATCATCGCTGACGGAGTCCGTCCATTTATCAAACCAAATGTATCGGGAAAAGTTTTACCCAAACAACAATGTCTTTCTCGGGTCTTGCACTATCTGATGAAGGCTGATGCAACGAAAGCATAAGTGTTCTGCTGTTCTGCACATCTTGCGACGGCCTTATCATAAAATGGACCTGTTAAACTTTGTGAAAGTGCCATTGAAGGTCTTAGCTTTCTTAGCTCTGTTTGTGCTTTGCAACGCATGTGTCAGGGGATCCACCCTTTCAATATTGCGTGCATGTGTGGGTACAACCTTTGCCAGGGCCAAACATGACACAACCCAATTTTCGCTTCTGGTACTCACTCATCTTAACCTTTCACTTGAACAGCAACTGAATGAACCGTTTCCTTCTTTCAAAAAGTAGAATAAAATAAATGCCAATGTATTTTTGCCGTGTGGTGCTCTGAAGTAACTCACGCATGGGTGAGTCTGATATCGAAAACAAAGGAAAGCCCCGGGAAGTGTTTTTGAAGCGGCTTTTGTTCCCCGAAAATGGGAAGGGACATCTTCAGGCATAAAAGCTAGAAGGGAAATAAAAAGCCACATCATCACCTGGCAATTGTGGGATGCACAAACAACGTACCAGCGTCCCGCACTTGAAACGGCGCTCGAGAGGAACTTCCTGCGTGAACGGCACGCAGGTAATAGAAGTATGGGCCACGCCACGGTATCCCGTATCGACTGGGAGAGCCACAAAATTTGCAAAGAACCAGTTTTGGGGAGAATGCATGCAATTGAATGTGATGCTATCTCTGTATCGAAGCCCCCCTTTTCCGCCGCGAAGGTCACGACACATCGACTCTAACCTCTGACATGCGATTCGGTTCTGTCATGTCAAGATCCTTCGAAAAGTCCAATTAAAAACAGACGACTGACATGAAGCAGTTACCGCGGAATGTCCTTATTATGCGGCGACCGGTGAGATAGGAATTTCTTATTGGTGTTTCTAATCGTTTGCGAAACGGATTCCACACACAAAAAAGAAAACAGTTTTTATAATTAGTGGTGCTGGCATGGAGGTGTGGAAGAACCTGTGTTTTCTTTGCTGAATTCTCGTTGCTTCGCGCAGGAGAGATTTTGTATTACAGTACTACATCGTCATTTTCTTGCTCCTTTGCGTTGTGTCACACGAATGTTAGTTATTCCTGGTCAGACCTTATGGAACGAAATAGTTTATATATAACTGTTGCAGAGATACACTAGACGCCTGGCAATGAGCAAAGGTACAGAAGAGGATATACGCTTGTGCTCGAACATATTGGATTCTGTTCATAAGACAGCTCGGGCATCTCATCCCCAAATGAGAATTTCTGGCACTACGAAGTTATTATTTGCAAGCCGAAAATGAACAGATCTATGGTGTGCAAAATTATTCAAAACCAAATAAATATAAAATCCGAAACATAATGAAATTAGCATCGACAAAATGCGTCCGATTTTTTTTCAGATCTAGCACGAGGAGTGCATTATGTTTAATTACACTTCATTCTAAGCAAAGACTGGGGGTTTCCAGGGCAGAGACCAGGTGCCACCTAGATTATTACTAATACTAACGGCGCCAGACGTTGCTTAACTTCAGTGATCTGACAGTCAGTGTCATATAGCGATTGTGTACAAATGTTTTGGGCTTAAGATTATAAAGGGGCGTTATGTAGAGCTTTATACTGTTCTATTGAGTGGCAATTGCCCCTTTCTGAAATTTATCTTTCACATTTTCGTCACTGACCCCTGCCAAAGGTATCAACGTATGTCGCTGGACTCTGGGTGGTTCGCTTGCAAGTGCCTTCCATTGTCAGTGCTTGACCAGGGCTCCCCACTGCTACTTGTTGTTCTGTCCTCTCAGGTTATTCTTCCCTGAGTTCAGGGTTCATATTAAAGACACAATGGCGTGCTCCAGGGGAAGTTTATATTAATGCTGAACCCCCTTTCAGAGGCATAATCAAAAGATGCGACCATGAAGAGAGAAGGTCTCCATAAATAACGTGGATCTTTGCGGCCATAACAATATGTTTTGTGGGTGTCCACGGGTTTGTTTTTGGACCTATCACAATATGTTTTGTGGGTGTCTAGAGGTTAGTTTTCATATGTAAAAACCTTTCATTATCTTCGCACAATATGGCAGCAGACGGCAATCCCTGTGAGTGGAACAAAAGCTTTTCACCGAGAAAATATACCACGCAGGCGGTGTTTCGCGGCTTCACTTCTGTCAACGACTTAACGAGGTACCAGGAGTTTAAAATTCGCTGCATTGAAGTCCCCTAGTATTAAAGTGTTGCCGCGAAGTCCTTCGCGCCACAGGTTTGCGGTAAAGGGCGGCAGTCGTCGCGGTGGACACGTCGGTTCCTGTGGTCATACCTCCGCAAAGCATTCGACACCGTCGACCGAACCCTGGGAAGCCGAGCGGAACGTGCCACTCGCCAGCCAGGCACGGAAAATGCCCGCCCAGAAATCTGATTGGCTGCCGAAATAATGTCGTCCATTAAAAACTTTCCCGCTATCAATTGTCTGAGGAGGGTGCTAATGTGGTTGTGATTTTAGCCAAATAAGAACTTCGTCGGCATCTCGCGGAAGCGCCCCGCGGCTATATAAGACGCCAAGGCAGCTGGAACCCATGCTGAAAAGTCACTTGGCTTGTACCGGGAAATGTTCAAGATTGCTTATCTGAGATTGCGGGCAAAATATACGAAGGCACACTGTGAACTTATTACATATGTGTGTGTGTGGAGATGAAATTAACTTGTCTGCTAAAGTTTACAGCGGTGGACTGAGATAAAACGGTTGAACAGTTTAACGTCTTAAAAACAGTCAGGGTTACGTCTGGAAAAAAAAAATCTTGGAGCGAAAGCGTTAACGCACTTTCAAGACGATTTCATGCAACGGTGTACTTTGCATAGGTGTAGTTGGCGACATACGACCAAATGAAATCTCGGTTTGTGGACAAGTAAAGTCAGACGTGGATACGAAGCTGCGGTAGAGGGAATCATGCCAGTGGTAAGGGAATCAGAGACCGTGGCACCATCAGGGGAACCTGGGCTGGAACTTCCCGATGGCTCGTCTGCGGTATGCAAACCCAAATATAAGCACGTGCCGCACCGGTTGAAGCCGGCACCAGTCGTGGAGCGCCGGAATGCCAGAGAGAGAAAGCGCGTGGAAGGGGTGAACTCCGCCTTCACCAAACTTAGAGCTCTGATACCGTACAAGAACAGACACAAGAGGCTGTCGAAGGTGAAGACGCTGAACATTGCCATTGACTACATCCGGAGTCTGGAACAGGTCCTGAAGGATGACGAACTCATCAGCAGCCCGTCGCCGACGTCGCATGCTCCAGCCTACTACGATTCCGCCATGTCTTCCCCGGCTTCTGTGACGTCATCTGTGACGTGGGAGTCTGACGGTCCTTACCCTGATCAGGTAAGCTGTGAACACTTATTAGGCTTATCTCTGTCTCTCTTCTCTTTTTTTGTCATTAGACATACTGTGTTCCCACGCTTAGGTATAACTTGTTTGACATTAACGTCTGGGGTGGGACGGGGGTCTCCACAATCTGACCTCAGATGATCTTTCAGTTGTATAAAAGTAGGCAATTGGGGCGGTATCGGTTTGACGACTTTCGGCTAGACAAATACGCGGGCTCGCCCGTAAGTCTTTGGCGCGCTATCTCCAGCATCTATCCCATTCCCCTATCTGACCCAGCCATGGTATAATTGCCATCACTCAGCAGGCAAACGTTTTGTTTACGTGAATAAATGTTATTTACGTCTCGTGCTATCTTCGGTGACCTCTGCTCTCCGGGGTTTGCTCGCCTCTTCTCCAATTACGGTAAAACGACACGACGATGGTGTCAGGAACAAGGCGAGCGACCCATCAGAGTCTAGTCTGCTGTCACATACATCTAGCTGTTGTTACCTTGGGTGACGTCTTGATCCCAGCCTTTAATATGTGTGACCAATGCGACATACCATTGCTTGACCATCGGGGGGCTTTTCATCAAGACACAAATTGTCCGATGAATCTCATTTTTCATCCAAAGATGGATGCGTCCTTCTTCGTCAAGCGACACTGTTTGTTCAAAAGCCCTCATCATTATTATCACTCCCTCTATGCCCCCATGATACTGCATGGACAGTTGTTCCATTGCCAGCATGGTACCTTGGTCGAGGTCTTTGCCTGCGATGACACTCGGCCACAAAGGTTTATCTAGGTACCTCGATAGAGCGATAGCCAGCCAGTCGACCTTGAACTCATGCAGGATGAATGCAAGGAGACAAATGGCAAAAGCTAAGTTGTCTGCGCTTTTATCTGCGACTCTGGATGGGTGGCTGTAGACAGTGGGAAGCGATGCGATTTCTAAACACCAGGCACCGACAGGCTGTCTGGTTATTTCTTTGAATCCATAGGATTCTGTTGCACACCTGATAGCAAAGCAGTTAATCGATTCTGTCTCATCCATTCAGGTTGGATGATCTCCGGTTACGGGGATGAAGACCCGCGACGATTAAAACGGTGTGCGGGGGCGAGTTGTACCAGTATAGTTTTCGCGCTCAAACGACTGCACCCAGTGACAAAACGTGTCAAATCCGAAAACAAGCTACACATGTGACATATCATGGGGGAATCAAACCCCCTTTCTGCAAAAAAAAAGATGACCCCAAACCCAATCAACGTGACAAAAGAGAGAACCGCGGAAGTTCTTTCTCGCCCCTTCACAGCCACCCCAACCTCCTTATTGAAGAGAGAAATGAAAGATCCGATGAAAACATGCCGATAAAATGACGCTCCTTGTTGTTATTAGATTGGCGGACATCTTTAAACCAACCCCTTTCTGATGAAAAAAAAGGAAACAAAAAAAGCGCGAGTGGGCCTCTTCTCATGTCCAAGATTTCCATTGGCCGCGTCCTCCGATATCAATCACAACATAATTTATCCCAAGAAAGCATTATGCATAACGTATGTTTTTCCAACAAGGGGTAATCTATAGTTCGTTTTTGTTGGGGCGAGCGATCCAAGAAGGTGTGGATGTGTGCTGTTCGAAATGATTATAAACTCATTTGAAGAGTCAGCGCCTGCTTTTGTCAAAGTGGGAGAGGAAATGTCTAAATTGGATCGACCCTGTAAGGTCAGCGAACAAAAACGTTCAGCAAAAAAAATCTAATGAGATTTCCCTTTTTTCTCACCAGGTGGCGCCTCTTCAGGCTTCTCCCGCGTTTGTGGAAGGGACGCGCGAAGGTCACGGTTTCCACACAGACGACAGCTTTGTCAACGCCGGACAGATGTATGCAATTCCCAAGAATACAAACGACATATCAATTGGTTTGCCAGAGCATATGAGTGAACAGCCATCAGCGGGCATTGAGCAGACTATGCGCCGAATAGAAATGGGTTCGTTTAACCCGACTCCGCCCGCAGAGACCAAAAACAGCGATGAGAACCTGGACTTTTTGCTCTCGTTTTGTTTCAGGGATTTCATGGGACTGTCTCAACCCGCTGTTTGATTATGCTGTCGATGTTTAATATGATATTAATATGGATATGGAGAGTCAAAAAGTGTTTATATGTGGATGTATGTGGATGAGAGAGGGGGGGGGGGGGAGAAGAGAGAGGTTATTTCCAAGATGTTATTTGAGAGAGAGAGGGAGAGAGATATGTTATTTAAACCAGTGTATGGAAACCGTCGATGTTAAGGCCATCGTACTTAAATTCTTAAATGTCTTTTAATGCATCATTTTTTATTTCATGTTATTATTGTGATAATAAATATTGCGTCATATTTCTACCTCTGTGTGATTCGACTTTTTGATTGCTACAGCAAATAACACACAGACATGGGCCTCAATACAGGTATGAATCACAGCTTTGGATTGCTGGGTGAAATGCAGGTCTATTGCAAGAAGCGTGGGCAATATAAGTCACTGACTGGAGCCTGTTGAAGTTCGATAGCAGGAATTAACAGACCCAGTATTGCGAGTTTTTAATCAAAATCCCAAAAAGTAATTCGTGTCATGTGCTTCATTAATCTAGGAGAGAGTCTGCAGTGGCTTAGAAAAGTACACTTACTAGATAGACGAAAAATAGAAATAGAGAACAGAAGACTCTACTACTACTACTATACTACTACTACTACTACTACTACTACTACTACTACTACTACTACTACTACTACTACTACTACTACTACTACTCCTGCTGCTGCTGCTGATGCGCACTATGTACGTGTATGTGTGTTCAAATAATCTCTCATACACGTGCACATGTAGCAACACATCTATAATTTCCTTTTGGTGAATGTTAATTCCAAAGATAGCATTCTTTTTGTCACGAACATGTGCTGTTTTATTATTTAAAGACGGGTTTTAAGCCTACGTTATCACCATAAAAAA
>JAAUYG010051536.1_pt1 | contig 11149 bp, 7 predicted proteins | sample 7278091 | NCBI WGS metagenome assembly JAAUYG01 (sample SAMN14350201, study PRJNA611818) | marine sediment metagenome | isolation source: surface marine sediment (0.6m) | place: French Polynesia: Moorea | collected 2018-08
AATATCACAAAAAGTATTTTCCCAATCAACTTTAATTTGTGTGGGCGCCTTCCATTTGATCCAAAGAAGAAATGATTAGATTTTGAGAATGTTGCTTTGTGATTCGATGGTATGTGTGTGTGAGCGTGTGTGTGTGTGTGGGGGGGGGGGGGGGATGATAAGAGATGGGAAAATATTCCAGTGCATATACCTGTATACATAACAGCTAGACGGTAGGAAATAGGCATGTGACTACTGTTATACACTACTAGGAAGTTATATGGGGAGTCTAATTGCACCATTAGATTTGATCTTCAGTCACCTTGAAATATTAATTCAATGTCAGCCAGAGTTTGAAGTCTTATATCTCGCACAGGGGCATAGTTAGGCCACGATACTATTACACAGTAATAGGAAACCATACATGACGAATCCAGTGGCACACTAGATTTGACCTTGAGTGACATTGAAAGGTCAAAGTCAAGATAACTCCTATTTCGAAGCCTTATATCTCTTTAATAGGAGCCTGGTTAGACCACACGTTACTAATGAACACTAATAGCAAATCCTGTACTGGGACTCCCGCTGTACTATCATATTGTGTGACATTGAAAGGTCAAAGCCACTTAGATTTTTAAGTGTTAAGAAATCTATCCGTTATGCATATTTTAATGGTAATATAATACTTTAGATGTCACATAAGAGCATTTGCTAGCGGGTGGGATTTCTGCTGCCATATGCAGTCTTTGTGATTTTACGATATGTAAAAAGGCAAATGTTTAATGCGGCGATAGGTGCCCGTTAATCCTAAAATGTGTGTGCTGGATTCCAGAAAGTAAGAAGCTACAGCGTCAGCCTTGGAGACCTCCAAAAATACACATCATCAATGGCATTTTCCAATGCATACAGGAAATGCAAAGATGACATCTGGAAACCGACAGAAGAGGAAGTGCGTAGAAATCGCTTTAGCAGTAACAAGTTTGAATATCTACCCCAAACAAACACATTGGTTGGGGACTGGTGTCCGTTCGGTCTGACAGAACTTAATCTGAGCGAGATTTGGAAATTCCTTGAATTCCGTGCCAGTGGCAATAGAGCATGTCCGCCCTGGAAGGCCTTCGCTGTGTTCAGAGAAACACCTTGCAAGTCAGGAGTTACCCTTGACGTGGATTTCTATGGAAGCACAGGAGGCCAGTGTATCCAGTTTTTGCCGGAAATTCTGCAGCGCGTGTCAAAAGGCCAGTCATTTACCGACCCTGATATTTGTGTCCACATTCAAGTATTCTTTCCTACAGACATCGACGACGCAGAGCTGTCGAACTTTGCAGTCTCTCGAGGTTTGAGCATTGGACCTCTTGGCCAACTACGTGAAATGATAGTTGTTGAACAACAGAGTGAAAAATGGCCGCTTTCATATAACTAAATCTACCAGTTGTCTCTCACAATTACCAATTTAATATTAATTCCGTGTCTTTCGTTTGTAGTTTCAATCAAAGAGTTGTTCATCATCCCCTCCTTGTCCAGCATTGGTGTCCACTTGTTATGTTCGTTTCGCTTTTAATATTGACACTGTCTTCACTAGCCAAGCCCGGCAAACGTTTCACGTGTAGCCGACGTCACCACGCTAATAGTAAACAGTTGGACTTCCCTAGGTAAGAACGCATTGAGCCCAAAAATTCTTGGCCAATTCCTGCCATATTTCATGACGGTAATTTCCAGGCAAGTACACTCTCTGGAATTTATTGTTGTTGTTGTGGCTGACATGGTGTGCACATGGTGCACACGAATTTCCCTACTAATTTTTTGTTAACACTTTGAAAGTTAATATTTGACAAACAGAGATTGACCCCTAGCTACTAGATACTAAAAGGAAGTCATATATGGAGAGTTCAAAGGTGTTATTTTTACCTTAAGCGACCCGGAAGGTCAAAATCAGTTTAGGATAAATTTTAGCACTCAGCCCCCATAAAACTGTGTCTAGCGGTGACAGATATTCATGGATGATTTTCATATTTCGATCTGCATGCAAATGCATATCTTTTGTTTTTGCTTTTTTATTCTTATTTTTTAATTTTTGTTGTTGCTGTTCTGTAACCAGGCTTGTAAACAAGATATCTCAAGATTGGCTCCTCGGAGGGCTTTCAAACTTTCCTGGATGGTAAAAGCTAATGAGAGCAAGAATCGTATTATATTTGGTGATGATCTGCATTAATTAATCTAATTAATGAGACTAATTAAATCTCAAATTGGTTCTATATGGGAAACCGTTACTCATAGAGCGAAAATAAGCTCAATTTAAAAAAAACCTGGGGTAGAAAGAATATACAGGTGTTACTTTTGGACCTTATCTGTATTAATTAACCTAATTAATTAGACCAATTAAAGCTAAAATGTTTATATCATGAAAATGGCTGCAAGTAGAGTGAAAACCATGCCCAAATATGTAAATTGAAAATTGGCCGGATCTCGAAAACAGCTGCATGTAGAGCAAAAATAAGCTCAATTTCGACCCCGTGGGGTAGAAAGAGGGTCCATCAGCAAAGTCTGGAATTTCTTTCAAATTCTAGATTTTATACCCGAATATGGCAATTGTGATATCTTGGAAATGGCCCCAAACTTTAGCCTCTGTAGTTCTTCCACTCTGTTACACCAAAAAACCTGGTATGCGGATCTTGAATTTGTCAGCAAATTCTGCTTTCTAGTTAAAAAGGATTTCCCTAGGCTTTTATACACCCTGGTGGCAGTTTTCGATATAATATGCCTTTTCGCTCGACTTATGGAAAGAAAATGATGACTTAAAAACACACACAAATATAGTCAACTTTTATAGAAATAATACCACAGCACAAGATACACACTATTTTACAGCGGAAAAGTTGTAACACATAACAAATTAACAATAGCGTTGACTTCTGCATAATCCCGAATATTATACTGAGTCCGATGTAATCGTTAATAATTCTGTAAAGAACAGTGAGATAGTTATTGTACTTGGATGATAGTTAATGAATCACCAAAGTCCTTACTTGCACATAATGTGCACACGGAAGGTCCAACATACTTCCCTTCACAGGCAACAGCAAAATCCAGAGACAATTCAGATCACAATGGGATTCTCACACCTGAAGGCGTAACAAACTCTCTTCCTTGTTTTCTGTTTCCTCAGGATAGGAAATGGAAGCCGCCATGTAAGCTTTTGTCAGTTAAGTTCCATGTAAGTTTCATACAATTTAAATCCACAAATATCAAAATCCAAAGCAGCACTTTTGCTTGAACTGCCAAAGGGAATATCTATAAAACATTTGGTTGAAAAAGGATCCTAACTCTAGCAGGATTAGATTTTTGAAATCGTTAGACTAAATAAGTTCGGAAAAATCGCAAGACGTGTGCACGAAACGACCCCAAATATGACCTTGAATATTTCAAGTTCAAAGAACTCCATTATGATATATGTCCTACTAGCACCACGAGTCCCGCATTTCAGGCATTTTCACTTAAGTGTTTCTTTGGATTGAATCCCCCCCCCCCCCAAAAAAAAGAAGACCTTAAAAAGTCGGAAACTCAAAGTTTCAATATTCCAAAAACAGTACTTCTGCGAAGATGTTTGAGAAGAAAATTCAGGGGTCGTTTGGAATTACTCAAAGACAGTTTGAAGGAGGAATAGCTTCTTGGAACTTTTGCTCCCTGGAGATATGGTCGATGGCTGCTACTTTCCAAAAGCTTTGGCATTATAATCTGCTTAACGGTTTCTGATACCACTAGAGACGACGGGACGGCCTGTGCCATGACAACAGATCTAATGACCCTGATCTAATAACACCGTCAAGCAGAACTTATGAAGAGAGCTACTTTCCGAGGAACACTTCCACCACCCGCGCAGCGAGACATCAAAGAGACGTCCCTAAACTGCCCAAGAGACGCGTTCCGTATAAAATAACCTCTGACTACTGCGGAGACTACTGCTACTATGTCGGCCATTTTTGTTTTAGTTTCTGGCGCTTACACAATATGCTTAAGCTTATAGTAACGTATTTCTGCGTTCTTTGATACTACTAGTAGTAGGTCGGCGTGTCTAGAAATGTACACTTTTTATGAGTGATTGCATATTCGCGTTGTTGCTGTGTGCCTGCTAACACAGTCTCTCGGTTGCAGAAAACAAAAACAATATTCTTATACATCTTATCTTATAAGTTCAGCTGGATGCCAACATTACTGTTCAGGTCATACTTTATATTACGGACTGGATGTCCCCGTGTTGCCTAACATCAGAGAGCAATTGCCAGACACTGCACTGTGGTCACTATATATATATTAGTCATCGAGCGCTAGCAACGCGTAGTAGTTCTCTAGTTGCCCGATGCTTTCGGTAGTTCAGTGAAGCGTATCCGTACGTCTTATCACAGCCAGCGATTTCAACTTGTAAATTGCCGAAATCACCTCCACCCCGGCCCCTCCACCCCTGCCTCCGCCGCGAGAACCCTGGCTGGGCAGCCGGTTTCTCTTGCCCCACAGACGATGCGGTCGGGAGGAGCAGGTGAAAATTGTCGCCTGGAATCCCAGAGGACACACAGACTGTCGGCAACAGGTTGACACTTACAGGGTGTCCTCGCTCGGGCTCTTGTGCCTCCAAAGTTTTCCCAACGGTTATAAACACGAGTTTTGACGCAAACTTCTACTCTGCGTGCTCTGAATTATTAGATCTATATATTCGGAGATTTTGTATGACTAAGTACATGGCTTGAAAAAAAAGGTGATTGTTTTCGTCCTACTTTAATAGTATATTAATATTCCCGCTTTGAATGGGAGACTGGGGTACGTAGGCTCGGGTAAACCAGGGTGGGGCAGGTGATAACTCAAGCAGCCGGTGCAGGATAGGCATTCCGTATTGTCTGTTTCTAAGACGTTCTAAGCTTGTACCAGAGAAACATCCAACGGATTTTAACCGGTTACAGTCAGGTTCAAAAAGCGCTCTCTCGGGGTACGGGGAGTTGTTGGAACATAACAGTGTACATGCATAAAAAATCAGCCGGTTGAAGAGCTTGTGGGAAGAGTGATGATAGTGGAAGACCGGAATATATAGGTATTGACAACGTCACAATGTAGAACGAAGGAAAATGGACATGTAACTGTTGTATGTCAAAGTAATTACAGATTGGCATATGCGTATGGCTCTCTGTAAGCAGCTTGCCTTTTTTAACAAGCGACAAAAGCCGCGTATTGTGTCATTTGGGACCTCAACACAAGGACATCAAGACAAGACGCATGTAGCTTGCTGCCAACTTAGAAGAAAGAAACAACGATGGATGGAGTTTATTTTTTTCCAAATATAGGCAGATCATTGATAAATGCCAGATACAGCGCTAAATACGGCACGTCCAGTAGACGGACATAGCTAGTGTACCTTCCTCTGCTACAAGAAAAGCTGCTTTATCGCGTGTCACAAAGAGCCTCCTTCAACGGGCTATATAAAAGTTGGAAACGTCTTTGTCCGAGGTGAGACAAACAAAAGCATTGCTTCCCTATTATGTGGGCTGGCCATTTATTATGCCAGCCAGAAGTTGGAGCGGTATCGGACGTGTCAGGAGTGCGCTATTTTCGCCCCTTTGGAGTTAATTTCATGGCGAGTCTATCAGTGACTGATTGATACGAAGATGTCACCACTTGTCTTATCATTCGCTGCCCAGCCTATATAAGTCAGATAAGGCATCGGGCGCACACCGATCACCGTCTCCCTGGCCGTGGATTACGGACTCGGACACTGACCGAGGAGCCGGCCGAGGAGGTGGGAGCCATCGTGACAACATCGACAAGCCGCCGCCTTTGCCAGGCCGTTTCCGAGACCGCCTTTCAGGTAAGCCCTCCCCGCACTGCGGTCGTACAGGTAGTTTGTGACGTTCCAAAGTGTTAGTTTCTGTAGAGTAGCTTTTTATCGCCCAGCTGCCAACACATGGGCAGGTGGGTTACGATTGCCTCATTGCACTGCAGTCCAAGAGACGCGGGTCACATAGATCGATATCCAGTTTACTATGCAGCACGGGGTTATGTTAGCAGTTCATTGGTAGAATAATAATAATGAAACTTTACTGGAAGCTTATAAAATTTTATTAAATCGATCTTGCAGTTCGAGTGTTATATCGAGGGCCCGAGGGAAGCAGTTGTATAATCTGTTACGGTGCTCGGGTAACGCTAGAACGGAAAAAAGTAAAGTTTTTGCCTAGGAAAAAGTAATAACGAGGGTGGGGGTGGGGTGGGGTGGGGGCAGCTAGTGGACAGACGGAAAAATTAAGTGCCTTACCAAATACTAAGACGTGAAATTACACTTCTGCATGTGGTATGGATCATGTTACGTTGGATTCCAGCATTTGATTCCCATGAAGAATGTGGTGGAGCGGATGTTAAAGTGATGTAATCGAGTGTTAGCAGTAATTTTGTTCTTCATGTTGTCTAATTTTGTTCGAATAACTTTTTTCTTCATTTTTTATACGGCTGTCCGGCTATGGCCCGGAACAGTGAGGCTGTGGTGCCTTTGGCCGGTTTAGCTTAGCTTTGTTGATTTGACCCAGTATAGTCTCGGCCTGACTGTGGTGCTTTGGCCTGGTATAGACATCCGTGCAATAGTCCGGAATCACAGAAAAATGTAAATATGTAGGAAAATAAGGGGTGAGGCCGTTATATGGAGCGTGTATAATAACAGATAAAACTTCCCCTGCTACTGTACTGCAGAGCACCTATTGTAGAAAAAAAAGAACATAGCGCAGATTTTAGTAAAAGATTTCTGTCTTATACAGAGGCTAAAAAAATCGGTTTCAACTTAGGCTAAGGGGGGTAACACGATCTCAATCTAATATTAAATTTTTGGCGGGTTTCGCAGTATTATACAAGTACAGATGTACTAGTAGGAAGTGTTGTGTTGTAGGTACATAGACAAATTGAGCAAGCTACGTAACGCAAGGTTTAACCATGCTGCATGTACGAATTTCAAAAATATGACAATTCCTATAGCTGGTTTGCAGTAGCAGACTCATAGACTGCTCCTCATGCAGGCGTAACTTTATCCAGTCGCTATAGTGACTTGAAATACAGTGACATATATTGAACTAAGTATCCAGCTGCCATCATTCAGTGCTGATTGTGCCAGTAGTCTTATTCAGTCAACCACAATGGAACTGTCAGCATTCCCGAGGACAATACAGTCCTGCCGACCACACGACAGTTGAGTCCACATCGCCACAAATTACGACCGGGCGCATTTTACGTTTTCGTGGCATGGGACTGCGGAATGTACTGTAGAGAGGAGGGCAGAGAGTTGAGCGGCTCGCTTTCAATTCAAATTTTATCTCCGATTGAAACCTCGTCCAGCAGGTGAATTAGTAGGTCTGCAGCTGCGGCAAAGTAAACATAACCGAGCTGAGGGTTGTGGGGAGGAGGGGGGTAGGGTCCGGGTACCTTGTGGTAAGTAAGTGAAGTTATAACGTAGTGAGAAAGTACTGTCACGTCTGTGTCACATAGGGATCGATACTACTACTACTACTACTACTACTACTACTACTACTACTACTACTACTACTACTACTACTACTACTACTACTACTACCACTACTACTACTACTTTCATCAATGCTGCTGCCACTCCTCCACCACCCATCCTCCTCTCCTCCTCCTTCTCCTCCTCCTCCTCCTCCTACTACTACTACTACTACATGTACTACTCTCTCTCTCTCTCTGCCACTGAGACATGTTTGAAGATGAATGCACGTATGTAGCTGCCGCCGTACAGAAAAATATAGTACATATATTGCTTCAATTGAAACTTATTTGTACGTTTGTAAGACTTATAATATGCCTTGACGGGTTATAGTATTTGGTTGCTATATTGCAGTAGGCGGTTGCTAGTTTACATATATGGTTTGGGTAACAGAGCATGGCTAGGTTGCATTATATGGTTACGTTACAGTCATCAATTTGCGTTGTCAGGTTATATAATTGCATTTGGTTGCTATGTTGCAGTATGTGGTTGCTACTTTATATTATATGGTCTAGGTCACAAAGTACGGTTGCTGCGTTGAGTTATATGGTTCCTAAAGTTACAGAGTATGGTTGCTAGGTTACAGTGTTGGGGCTTAAAGTACACTTCTTCTTAGTACGCGTAACTCTGCAGAGTATTTTAACAGTCTACAGAAGGCGGTTTTCACCCCCCCCCCCCCCTCACTGATGGCCAAAGCCATGGATTGTTAGTGTAAGTAATAAATAGCAAACGAAGTAGGTGGTAACTTTGTTATAGCTAGGTGGTGGGGAGTCTGACCGGTGGCAGCAGCAGCAGCAGCAGCAGTAGTAGTAGTAGTAGTAGTAGTAGTAGTAGTAGTAGTAGTAGTAGTAGTACTTAGCAGCAGCAGCAGCAGCAGTAGTAGTATGCATCAGCTTAGTGGCTTCGTCAGAGACTTCCCCGTACCAGATGGATACGCAGCAGCGCACACATAGAGAAACAAACAATAGCCCAGTGCACAGTGAGGGAGCCACTCAGTCACCAGTCATTGTGGCTTTAAGGGAAGCATTTTAATCCAGTTTGTATGCACAGCCGTGGAAATGGCAGGGTATTTGACTATCGACTAGTGTCGGGCGACTGCAAGCTGTCACCCTGGCCGCTCAAATGTCGCGAGGGGCGGGATGGGGTATAAAGAGAAAGGAAGACGAGGGTCGTGTCACACCAGACAAAAACAATTCGCCACAGGGGAATTAAAACTGGGAAGTTGAAAAGACCCCTCAGCGCCGGTTACGGGAAGAGGCAACACTGGACACCGCAGGCAGAGCTCCCACCTGTTGGCATACAATGGATACAGGACTAGATAGCTGCAGTGGGGATGTATTCAGCTCGGCATATACTAGTAACCTACCACTGCCTGACTGGCTAACAATAGCTGCTGGCGGCTGCAGGCAACCCGGCCAGGGGATTTAAACCGCTGCCTGAGAGCTGGAGACAGTGAGAGATACCCAGAGACGGATAGCAGGACAAGGACAACCCTCCCCGGTATCACGGGTCCCGGCAGCGGGGCCACAGCCTGGGGTCGCCAGGCGGGATACACCGGCTGTGGTCCCCGGGTTGAGGGCCTGACAGGGAGTGGTCAGCCTGTCCCGGGAGCATGGACACCCAAAGAGCGGACTGGAGGCCGAGGGGGCCGGAGAGGTGGAAGGATGTGCTCGGGGCAGCGCTTGAGATAGCCTGTCGGCCTGGGTGGCTGTATACCATCAGTGCTGGATGCGGAGAGACATACACCTGCGCGTCCGTTCGGTCATAGAAAACTCATTGCGACTCTGTTATGTATTAGACAAACATTTCTGACCTAGCGAAAGAGAAATTAATATTCGAATAGGTCAATTTATTATCGTTCATAAGTTTGGCTGGTTTCAGGAAATTAATGCGCCTTGTGGCTGCTGACTGCGCTCATAAAACCCTCGCCGTCGATACTGACATATCGGTGTAAGGTCATTGAGCGGTGCCCGATATCGAAGATCAATAGACCACTAAAGCGGCAGTCGATCTTCCACAGGACAGGGGGTCGTTTAAGTGAAATTTGACAAACTTGCAGATACGTCACTCTCCGTAGCCACCGGCCACGCCAGCCACCGAACGTCGGGGTTGCTGAGCATCACGCGTTCACGTCACGTTTGTTACTGTGGCAACGATATACTGGATTCATGCGGGTGTGACGTATTTAACAAGGGAGAACATAATATAAAATCAAAATTAAATCTTCTCTTTTTCGTTCTTCATCCATATTGCGATTACTGCGGCAGTCTCAGCAAGTATATGGCTCTCGGAATGTGTGGCCGGGGGACGAAATTTGGTGCTGCTTTTCAGTTTGTGACCGTTATAATGGGCATGTGTAGTTTCACTATGCTCCTTGTGACGATCCCAAGCTGAGAGGGGGCTATTGGCGGCAACAGGTACACGGCCAGATAGGACAGTGAAACAGTGAGGCAGCAGCCAGAAGGAGCATTACCCGAAAATACCAAATAATTCTATAATTTTGACAACGAAAGATTACGATTTTTACTGTTTTATCACTTTTGGCAATTATATTAGTTTAATGCTGGCGGGAATTATTACTAGCATTACTTGATGTGACAGCAAAAGACATCTATGTATTATATATACTATGACCCCAATTGCTCTTTGTGGATTATATGACCATACAAATCATCAAAATTACAATTCGCGCATTGAACTGAAATACTACAGTTACGAGTGATCATATGAGTTCATGATTTACCTGTACTTCCTGGGCGTCACTGGAGCCACAACGCGATTGTACCTACTACTACATTTTAGACACATATGGTGTAGTTTTTAAGTTAAAAGCCTTAAAGGCCTCAAGAAGAGCCCATTTTGGCTGGGTATCGCCTTCACAAAATTCAAATTGTTTACCTTTTCTAAACCCAAACATGTGTTCAGTTATAGCAACGGGTCAAAAGCCTTAGTAACGCCGAACGTCTGTCAAATAATAGGCCACACCTCCATTAAATGGTTCTTTTTTTAGCTCTTGAGGTAAATCTTTGACCATACATTTCTGCCATGCATAATGCAGAGCAAATTATCATGAAACCGCGTAGATAACGATTTTAATAACTTCCTATGAAAATAATTTAGTATTAGGGATCAGCTTGTAATTATCCCTTTACTTGCACAGTGAGTGTAACTGTCTAATAACCTGGCGTAGTTTTATGCAATGCCAACGAATATCATTTACTAAAGCAACAAAAGAAACGTGTAAGGAAGGCGTGGCCTCTTTGCGTTGCCAAGGCTTCAGTGAGAAATTACTATAAAGCACGTGATTGGGTTTAACAAACATAAACAATCTGATCTGAAATTTGAATGTAAATTTCAACGCGGTGATGTTCTGCCAACAGGGGCTTGCAAATCTCGGGGGGGGGGGGGGCTATCATGCGAAAAATAAAAACACCATATGTGTCTAAAATGTAATAGTATATAGTCAACTCGTCTCTCACACGCCAGTGATTCGTCCATATATAACAGATACATCAATTCATGAATTATATAACATATTCATCAATTGATGAACTTGTTCTATAACATTCAATAATAATAATAATAATAATAATAATAATAATAATAATAATAATAATAATAATAATAATAATGATAATAACAATA
>JAAUYG010057905.1_pt1:0-7500 | contig 11148 bp, 6 predicted proteins | sample 7278091 | NCBI WGS metagenome assembly JAAUYG01 (sample SAMN14350201, study PRJNA611818) | marine sediment metagenome | isolation source: surface marine sediment (0.6m) | place: French Polynesia: Moorea | collected 2018-08
CAGCCAAGTACTGGAGAACCTGAACAGCGTTATAAGCCCAGTGGCGTACATTTGGTAGTACTGAACAAAGCTTTCCTGTATAACCACGATGTTGCTCTCTTTGATGGTCACCCTAGGCAGTAGGCATACACAGAACAGGAGGTCAGACACTGCCATCGCGGACAGGCCTAAGTGGACCACTGTCTCCTGAGAGTCAGTTTGTAGCTGTGCGCGGTACCGCGCCCATACCACTAGGATCAGGACGTTGCCAAGGATGCCGCACGCGCAGATGAAGGGCTGTACCCTGGTTACTATGACGTCTTGGAAATGCTCGGCAACCCCGACCTCCATGGTGGTGTTCGCGCTCATTTCCACGTTACCCATGGCAACAGATCACAATCTGCAGCGAGACCAGAATATCTGAGAGACACTGAAATATGCAAAAATTTAGAATTTGAAGGTATTGAATTTTCTACGCTTCGTAACAATTAAACCTACAGAATAAAATTATAAATAACTTTCAAAGTAACGGAAAATATTGTCAGTCGAACCGAGGTCAAGAACGAAAGATGCATGTCTGCACTTTTGGTTCTGGCCACCAGAGCATTTTGTGCATATGCAGAAATAATTTTTCAATGAGCTATTGACGTAAGTTTTTGTATGGACGCATTGCGCCATAAATCTCCAATCGTAGCCACCGAATCAATACCTTCCATGGAGCATTTCCCAAATGGCTTTACAACTTGTCCCCCAACGAAAAGGAGAACACTTGGTGAACTATTGACGTGAAGCCATTTATGGAACAAGGGACTCGCTTGGTCAGAGTTGCTCACACACTCTGACATTGAGAATGATAAACTGTGGCAAACGGGAGGCATACCTAACGTGTGCAAAAATAATATTTTATCGCTACAAGTTTCACTTGGCCCACACTCTTATGGGTTTGAAACGTTTTATGTTTCATATTAATCATTATGATTGCAGGTTTCTATTGCGCCGTTCCACAACTGTGCTTATTGTGCACATTTATATTTATATGATATGCATTTCAACCGTACACAGCCTTCCACGGTGCAGTTACAATATTACCACAATCCATTTTCTTTTCAACATTTCATAATGATCTTTTGTCCTCATATTTAATGTCTATACGTTTTGCAAATGCTGCAGTTTCATATTTTTCACATAAGTCACCTGTTAGAGAATATGACAATCTGGGACCTTTAGACTTAGAAGTGAACACGGTAAAAGATATATTCACCTGATTGCTATACGTTTCTTCTGTTGTCTCGCTCCATATAACTGCATTTCTTTTAATGCACATACATGAACTGAATGTCTTGCGGAATAGCTTTACTGTTTTTAAGTAATGTCAAACCCTAATAATCGTATAAGCAATTTTATATAACCTCTCTAAAATGAATATGCTCGTATGCACATAGTTTTAATTTGCTCTACAAATTTCAATTAGTATACATGCTTAAGTATTTTACCAAGTATGTAGCTTATGTGTGTTCATACTACATTAAGGTTCATCAAGGATACGTCCTGAGAACTAAATATATTTTTGCCTTTTTTATAATTCCTGTACAGTGAAACCTGTCTTTAAGACCACCTGAGAAATAGGGACAACCTGGGAATTAAGGACAGCCACTTCAGTCCCTATGCCTATTCAGTACAAAAAATGGACCTGAGAAATAAGACCACCTCAGAATTCAGGGCACTTTTTCACAGTCCCTTGGGTGTCCCTAATTCCCACTGTACTTGTTTTCAATGCCACAATTATGTGCTTTTGTCTCTCACCCGAGAAGAAGATTCTTCATTTAACAACACAGCCATGTTTCGCTTGTCCCAATCAATGTGATAAAAGCCACCTAAGATTTCGTAAATATCTAAGTGCTCATATATGGTTTTATCTATGTACAAAAAGTACTGCCTTAGACTCTATGGATAAGGGCAGATCGTTAAACCTATTAATTGAATAAATATGGCCCTGAAAGAGACACCTGATGTACTCCATATGTTACTTAATTCGGACCGGATTGCCGATCCATGTCAATAAAATAACCTTTAAATCCAGTCCAAGGCTGATGTACTAGACAGTGCATTATAGCAGCTGCAACCCATGGCCTTGGGAGATGGCTATGGCTACAAAGCACTTGGCGACTGAACCACGATAAATTCGAGCTGAACCCTTCTGTTGTGTTACAAACAACAGTTCCGGTTCTGTAAAATCCTTTCAAGTTCGTGTCAAAATTCCCGTTTTATATACGATTGTCACTAAGCACTTGCATTTTTCTAAAAATAAATGAAAAAAAAATATAAAAAAACCCACATTCATTCCAAAGGTCTTTCACCGCCCCTACGTAGCACAGTGGTTAGAGCGTCCGCTCAGGGTGCGGGAGCCCGGGGTTCGATTCCCGACCGCGTCACACCAAAGACGTACAAAATGGAGAGGTTTGCGCTTCTCAGCTTGGCGCTTGGCATTAATGAGTTAGGCAACCGACCGGGCGGCTCGAAGTCAGTATAAGTGGTCTGAATGATTCATTTTTGCTAACCTGTGACGGAATTGAATCGGTGGCTTGCAACATAAAAGCTGTCGGGCGTAGATCGTTCGGCCCAAGCAAGACAGGTCCACATTAACTCACACGCATACACCTGCATACACCACCGAATCCAACTTGCAGTTGGTGATATGACCATGAGTGGTTGAAAGCCGACTATAAGCCTGATTCACCCCCCAAAGGTCTTTCTCCACAATAGCCATCTCCCTAAAAATCCTCACCACCTGCCGATGTCTGTAATAAATGGGCAAAGATTGTGTCCCCTGTTTCTGACTCAAACGTCTCTGAATTGTTTCATGAATTAAGATTTAATTTATGATAATATCCTGGTTAGGTTTATATTCCAACGATTGTAAGCATGTTTGTAGCATCTATTTAATTTTTAGAGAATGAAGGGAATGCAACATCTGAAAACGTGTTGGAGATACCTGGCATGTGCTAAATGTAGGACATTCCAATATCCTCACTTGCAATCTTTAAGAAAGGGCATTCAACGGGAGATTATGAAAAATATCTTGAGAAAGGAACTACATTCGTAGAGAACAATTACGGCTTATATAAAACGCTTTTAAACGTTGCAGTTGAGCATTGCTAAAGGCGAGTATTACCGGGGTAATAGCGACAGCGAGTATTTATATTAAGTCATTAGATTTATATTGAGCCATTCCTCAACTGTGCTCATGGCGCACATGTGTGCTCATGCACTCATTATCTTTCATCTTTACTATTGCCCTGCCGTAGTGCCGTTGTTAAAAAAGCAAAAACACATCAATAAGTTTACATGTTACAGTAGATGAACTATTATTCGGCGTTAAGATCTCTTTCCGCCCATTGGTGATTTCTAAAGTCTGCTAGTTAACGGTAGCCAATATAAGATGAAGGAACTCTCGATTCATCGGTCTGTACTTTAGGGCGCAGCGCTTTACTGCACGGTCAGCGCACCTAAATTTGTAGGACAGTCTGATTAGTGACATGGCGTAAATTTCTGATGCAGCCCCCTTTTTTCAAATGTGTGTTGCTTAAACCCGTACAAACGGTAAGCAGATATTGAGAGCGTTGAGGAAATCTGCACGTGCAACGCTAACTGTTGTGTAAGTATATTATATTACCGTATATCTATCGTCTGGCCAAGTGACATTTACACACCTTATGGTAAAGTGCTACTCTATATGATCGGTATATAGTGCTCTCGGAGCCACAAACCTGTATTATTTTTTTTCTAGTCAATGTAGCTCGCTTTTATGCGTAACTGCTCTTTTAATACTGTGTGCATGTGTATGATGAGTGCAAAGTGCCATATTGTGTATTGTATTGTTTTAGCCTGAATTGTACAATCCAACCTGACGGTTGCTAATAAACTTTTACCTTGCCCTTTCACAAAATATGTTCTCTCGTGGTTGCCTTTCGACAAAGGAATTTGCCGGGGCATCATTTAGCACGAAACGTTCACCATAAAATGCACATGTATGCATTTGTTTTATTAGAACGCTGGCCCGGTATGGTAAAGCATGGGGGATCTGGTGTATTTTCTGGATTGGATCCGAAGTATGCGGTCCTAGTACTTCCACTGCAACTTGTACTGATAAGAACCACTGAAATTTTACTTACTTACTTACATGTCAGGTTACATCAGTTTTGATCTACTATACGTTGAAATAAATATTTCTGAAAGATTTGAAGGTTTTATATCTTTCAGGTTTTTATATCTTTCACATTTTTTTTATCTTTCAGTTTTTTTCTCACGTTGACCACCTACGAGCCAGTGTCCGAGTGGCATAAGGCTTCCGTAACTCGTTCGAGAATTTTGGCTTTAAATCGATGGCATAGCATCAACTTTAAATATATAAACCTCTTTTGAATAGAACGACACATAAAGACATACAGTATTTGTACTTCTCGTTTATTTCTACGGTATGTTTACTGTACATTATATTAAATACCTTTGTCCTGGCTTAAATTACTTTCGTTCACGTCTTTGCACTTAAAACCTCGGAAATAAAGCATTCATCAACACTTGTAGAGTAATATGGCAGCAACCAGCCAATTGCTTACACAAACGAAAAGCAAATCCATTCAAAGCCATGGGGGAGGGCAGTTTGGTATGCAGACCCATTTAAGATTACATATATCAAGTACAATAACCTTTGATTTGTTTTTATTATTCCAGCCCTCCGTGACTATGGCGATTTCAATACGTTGACAATAAAAGCTGTACAATGTCACCGTGTACCATAAATCATTCATGTAAAATTACAAGGTATCAAGTACATGTAGGCCCTTGTCTCTGGTAAAAGCCTTTAGATTCTTTTGATATCTGTGTATTTAATCAAATAGAGATCCGCCGCCAACAATTAGAAATATCTCATAATATGACTTACCTAGTTACAAGGGATAGTGTGATGTTCAACCGATGAAACGAAGAGGTCGGCAAGGCAGCAGTTAAACAGCTGCAAAATCCATCAATTTAAAATTATTTTACTCCCGACCTCCCATTTGCGTTAACTGGCAAAGAAACATTTCAGAGACACTGTCAATGAAACTGATCTCACAGCAGGTAGTCGTGTCATCCAACAAAACCTGTCTTCTTGTATAATGTTTTATGATTATAGTTTATGATTAGTTAAAAGCCAAGGGTAGAGGCGGACACTTTTTCCTCGAAATCCATTCAGACGGTATTTACTTGTATGTAAAAATTACCGACACGCTTTAATGCCAATCGATCAGAAAATATTACCCACGCACGGAATCATGCCAAGCAACTGTGCAATTTTAATGATTTGCCAGTTTTACTTTAATTTCTCGAGAAAATAAACGACACAGACCGGATGTATGACACAGACCGGATGTATGACACAGACCGGATGTATGTATATAAAACCCACACTGACACGTATACGTCTATTTAGACAGTTAGCCATATACAGGCAAACGACAGTAAACTAGAACAAAAACAAACCGGAAAGTAATTATCCAATTAAAGTATCCAAGTGAAAATTTAGACTTGGTACGTTACACCAGACTTTAAGCCACTTGCAGCTCTCGGGTTTGGGTGGAAATGTAGACATACATGTACACATATATGATCGAGATTTTCAACCAAGATTGCTCAGTGTAGAATACAAACATCCAGAAAACAAAGGATTTCGTCTATATATACCCCTAAAATAGGGGCAGGTCATCACCATGACATCAGTGACCTTGCTCACGTGACCTTCTGACGTCACCATACAAAGCGGAGGCTTTGATGGGAAGATATATATGACACATAGACATTGATACAACACATGACAGCAGTACACCCATGTCGCCTCCGTTACCATGGTTACATGCACATTGTACACCTGGAACAACGCTGAATGAAGTACATCTAAACCACTTCACGGGAAAACGAAGACGAAGCTCGCAAATGCGACAAACTGCCATTACACGAATACGTCCAGACATGTATGTATCTCTTGGCTTTCTCTGACGCTGCACGTTTTCGTCACGTCATAGGTAACCACTCTTTGCCTTCTCGCATTTTAACACATCGAACCCTATTTTATAAACACAGTAAGAAGAATGGGGGATGTCTGTCCTGGAATCCGTCCAATAATCCGTCCAAATTATAAATGTACTACCCCAAGTGTAAACATGGTAAATTGGAAAGGAAGAGACAGCAATACGCTTTCACTATGCATATGATCGGATGGCGAGATTCTAGGTACAAATTTTGGAAAGCGCTTTAAGAGTCCAGATTTGTGATTACATTTCCAAGGTTCCTATCTCACTTCGAAACGTAATTACAATGTGGACATTATCTAAAATCAAGTATACCATGAAATCTCTGAGATAGTTTTCACCTAGTCACAGGAAAACAAAAAGTCTTCTTCCAAAGTGGACGCTGACACAAGAGGAATATTTCTCCTACTGGCAAACAACGAAAATGAATCTTTCACCATCCAAAACCACGAACAGTTCCAGCCACGTCCCCACGTTTATGTACCGATTCAGTGAATCCTGTTATGCATCCACCGACTACTTGAGGTAGCACTTAGGAGGAACTGACAGTGAGGATTCGACCCCCAGACCTATTCCCATGCTTTGCCGTACCTCTTCTGAAGTTTAGATATTTCGTAACACTGTAAAGCGACAAAAGACAACGCAGTTATTTACACCGAGTTCAATGTTGCGGAAACTGAAAATGCAGATTGCTTCAACACAACCCACAACTCAACTACGACGACGACAATGACTACGACGACTACTGACGAACGAGCAAATGGTGGATATTTCCAACGACTACCAAATGCCCCATCGTGACTAAAAGTCTGCAGGTTGGAAAGTAAGGTCAGGGGGGCGGTTTCTCAGAAACCATTAAGTCTAAAATTGACCTTACAGCCAGAACATCACAGTGGATCCCAATGTCACCAACTGGTAAAGTCATTTCTAGACTTAAAAATTTCTGATGAAACCGGGCCCAGATTTGCATAAAGCACCCGCGTCCATCCACCAATGATGACAGATTCCCACCAAACCGTCATCAGTCGTACTAAGACTGTCCATGGTGGTACGCGGGCCGCCCTCTCTAGCCGTAGCTCGGCTGGAATCTCAGATACGCCTTCATCTTGCTGGGTAAAGGTAGGCCTTCCACGTCCTGGCTGTCAAAGAACTCCCGAATGGTGAGCCGGCACAGGCTCTGTAAGTCCATCAGAACGGGCATCTTATACACGTTGACGCCCGCCACCTGTTGGTAGAACGTCCCTTGTTCGCCGTGGGCGATAGCTAGGTACTGTCCGGTCTCCGAAAACAGCGGAAACAGCCCGGCGGGGGACAGGGTCGGGAGCTCGGCCATGAACGTCGTACGGATGACCTGCAGTACGGTTAGGTCGGAGGACGAGTACACGAGTACTCGGGGGAAGTTAAACAGACCGTCCTTCACGGAGCGTCCCAGGATGAGAGAGGCCAGGTACGTGCC
>JAAUYG010057905.1_pt1:10000-11148 | contig 11148 bp, 6 predicted proteins | sample 7278091 | NCBI WGS metagenome assembly JAAUYG01 (sample SAMN14350201, study PRJNA611818) | marine sediment metagenome | isolation source: surface marine sediment (0.6m) | place: French Polynesia: Moorea | collected 2018-08
CTCAAAATAGTAAGAATGTCATAAATAGAATGACGATTGCTATAAACGGAAACATGTCTAAAGTTTCAAGAGTGCATGTCATTTGAGTGCTTATCTGAATGAAGCACCACATGAGCGCTGAAACCCAATAAGAAAAAAGCGACTCATTCGTTTTTACTCGCTGCTTGACAAAAGCAGTAGGTACATTTGTACATCACACAAATCCTGTATCAAACTAAATGCAGAAAAGTACACCCAATGATCCCAAACTGACCTTGACCACTAAAAGGTCAAAGGGACATTTATAATATTATGTGTTGCTAGAGTCAGGTCAGTGAGTACCAAATATCACTCGATTTCGCTTTACGACAAACCGTGTTTGAGTTACAGGCCATTTAGATGCAAGTGCACGAAATGGCCCCACAGGTTTTGAACATTAACAGGTCAAACGTATTCCATATATGTTCTCCTAGTAGCCCAAGTCGCAAATTTCAATCCATTTCGCTCTACAGTTAACCATGTTCAAGTTACTGGTGATTTTAAGACAGGTGCACTGAATGACCCCAAAATAACCTTAAGCACTTAAGGGTCAAAGGTACCTTACTAGTTTCCCCGAGTCCCAAATTTCACTCCTTTTCACACTATGATCGCTCGTTTTCCAGATAAACTGGAGTTTTTGTTTTCCCTATATGGTACAATGGAGGATGTAAATTATCAAAAAAACAAAACAAGAGGCCCATGGGTCTTGACGTCCTGCTTCAGAACCAACTTGGCCATTTGCCAAAGTTTCAGAAGTTGCACATACACTCCATTTCTACCTCAGGGGTCGGAATTTAGCTTAGTTTTCACTCTATGAGCAGGAGTTTCCTATATACGTGCCAATTTTCAAAACTGCTATATTTGGGCTCCCTTTACTCCCTTTCTACACGAGGGGTCGAAATTGAGCTCCTTTTCACTCTAGGAGCATCGGTTCCTGAGCTACGGGCCATTTTTCAAAATTGCCATATTTAGGCACATTGGCCAAAGTTCCACAAATTGCACATACACCTTCTTTCTACCCTAGGGGGGCAAAATTTCTGAGATACGGGCATGGGGGGGGGGGGGGGGGGCGCGGGGTTTCCAGATAAACCCCCATTTTAAAAAAATAAAAATTGGCAAGGGGCAACATA
>JAAUYG010167029.1_pt1 | contig 11148 bp, 9 predicted proteins | sample 7278091 | NCBI WGS metagenome assembly JAAUYG01 (sample SAMN14350201, study PRJNA611818) | marine sediment metagenome | isolation source: surface marine sediment (0.6m) | place: French Polynesia: Moorea | collected 2018-08
GTAGTAGTAGTAGTAGTAGTAGTGAAGAAGAAGAAGAAGAAGAAGAAGAAGAAGAAGAAGAAGAAGAAGGAGAAGAAGAAGAAAAGAACAAAGGGGAGACTGGGCAGTAACTAGGGCCAATTTAAGTGGTACATGAGAAGGGGGAGTGGAAGCAGATAAGCAGGAGGAAGAGCAGTAGAAGCAGGTAAGCAAGGTCCATTTTATCGTGCATATTAAAACTAATGGTGACTTTATATCACAATTCTATTGGTTTAAGAAGGACCGTGCCACCCACTCCCCACCTCCACACACCGTGACTGTCCGTCACAATTAATGTAATCGCATTCGCAGAAAAGATGAGCAACCGAAGGAATCGAGGGCGGCTTAATTTGCTGTCACAGGTTCTGGTGCCAGAATTTTCAGATTTATTCCAGCAAACAGCATTGGCTCCAGAAATAGAAGCACAGGCGTCAGATAGTCGCGCATGACAGAAACGTCTTGAATTGCAAAAAAGGCTCCGGCCCACCCACGACTTCCTCCGTTTTTACGACACCTATCATTATCGCAGCGCCAGGTATTCAACAGAAGGCCCAAGTCTGGCAGACGATATTTTTCCCCACTTCCCGTAACCGGAAGCAGCTTCCGCCATCTATCGATATTCGCGTGACCCGATCACAAGCGTAACAGAAGCCACGTAGCAAATCCCTGGAACTTCTGGGGAAGATATTTTAGGCAACAATTAGCCACCCCCATTGTCGTTGGGCTATTTGCGGTATCATGCATCGTCCGTGAAACTCGAGCCCTTTTTGTGGACATACCGATATTTTGAGTGCACATTCTTTCTAAGGTTCATGTGACTATTAGTGAAAAACGCAAAGAATTACTTATACCAACAGAGACCAGTGAACTTTTAGCAGTGAATAGTTTGTGGAGTGATTTTTCCCCCCGAAACCATTGGCTGGATTCTATACACCACTTTTGTGGATGGATCTGTAGTCAATACACCGTAAGGTTGTTTTTAAATTCGTGCCAAAATTTGGATTTTTTTCAGAAAGTTCACATTTTACAGAAAGCTACATTGGTGGTGCCCATAACACAGAATGGATATTGTTTAAGTTTCACTTTTCCGACTTTAGCGATTTTTTTTCACAAAAAATTAAAGTACATGTACCATGGTACCATTTTGGAAAATAAAACTTCCATTAAAACAACACGAAATAACCGGTCCATGGGGTATAATTGACGCTCTGCTTGAACTGGAGGCCCATATGCTTAACCTAAAATGCCAAAAAAGAAGTAGCGGTTGGAATTTTTGCTCCCGTAAGGTCCCATGTTAAACGAAAACGGAAAAAAAAATCAAAATCGTAAAAATTTCAAAATTGAAAAATTTGCGGAAGAAAAATTAAATAAAGAAGATGTGGAGTTATGCTGGAAATGTAGATTGCTGTAAAATTTAGTGTTGATCCATATCATGGTTTCCGAAAAAAAAAACAAAAAACACTTGAACAAACAACGAGAGGCAAGTGGCATGACAGTAGCTCTGCTGAGAACAAAAACAAACAAGCAGAGCTAAAACCGACGCAGTCACTGAGCGAAACGGGCTATCTTTTGGTTAGAGTGAGTATATCTACACAGAAACTTAGTTTCACATTGGACATGCCAAAGTCATTAGTCGTTTTTACCTAATTCATTATGTTATCTGATTTTCCGAAAATGGCATTTTTAAAATGCCACTTCTGCCACAGTTATCAGTTTGAAACTTTTCATGCGATTTCCCTGTGATGCTCCACATAAGACTAAGTTGGCTATGGGGTTTATTGATTTTTTTTGTTTGAATTTAATATTTTTTTCGTTGTTATTATCATTGTTATAATAATTCTGTGGACATTTTAACTTCGAATATATATTAACGAAATTTGTACCATGTAGAACCATTTTAAATCTCGAGTGTCTTGAAATGGGATGATGGTAAAGAAAAACGCGTGACCGTTTTGACCTCGGAGGTGGGGGTTGTTTGCAGTACATAAAGCTAACTACAACCTGACATGCTAATGCCATTTTTGCCGTTATTCCGTGCACCAACGGTTGTTCGAGAGGACTACTTTCCCCACAGTTATTGACTTTTTTCAGTGACTATTAGTCAGCATTCTCCTTACTATGATCCACATAACACAAAGTGGAGATTTTTAACATTGTAACTGAAGAATTTTATAGAAAAAATTGAAATTTACGATTTCATCCCATGAAGAAATACAGAACAAAATCCAGTTATGTCGAAAGTGGGTGATCATAGAGAGAAACGAGTGAACGTAGGGGTTATGGACCATGAAGGTAAAGTACCTTCGGATATATTTGAACTTAAATACGTGAAGGCCATTCATGAATCACATGCTGAATAATCGTCAAATTTAATTTGAAGAAAATTAAGCAAGTGCACCCAATGACTCATAGATGAGGTGTTTTTTTTCACGATGAAACTATTTTTTTTTTCAAATTTCCTAGCGGATCGACACAAAACTGGGTGTAGGGTTTTGAAAATTTAAATTTGCCGTTGTACCATGTCATATACCCTACTCCGACCATAGTCTTAATGTCCCGAAACGTACAGGCAGTTATCGTGCAGTGAAAGGGAAAAATGGGTTTTATGCGTAAATCGGTAGTATTTGAAAGACTTTTCACCTGTATAAATTATGCGAATTGTTTAAAGGTAAGTCAATAAGTAAGTAAGTCAAGAATTGTGACATTTCAAATTTTGAATTGTTGGAATTGTTGGAATTTTTGCTTTTTCGGTCGTTTAACATGGTAGTCAGCGCGGGATTATAAAATGTGCGAAATGTGCGATATCGTGGAAAGGGTTGGTCGTAGAGCAAAACGGAGCAAAATTTGGGCTTCGGGGTATTATTTAGTGTATACAGGGTACTTTTGAGCGTCATATGTTCAAGGTCAGTCTGAGGTCATTCAATGCATTTGCGATTTTGTATCTCAAAATGGCTGGTCGTGGAGCAAAACGAACTTAAATTTGGGATTCGGGAGTCTAGTAACACATAATGGGGTACCATTTAATGCATTTGTCTCAAAATGACCTGCAACTCCAAAAAACCACTGGTCGAAGAGAGAAACGGACTGAAATTTGGGACTTGGGGACAATTATAGTAAAACATACATAGGTACCTTTGACCTTGTAGTGTTCAAGGTCATTTTGGGGTCGTTGGGTACACTTGTCTCAAAATGGTCCATATCTCCAAAACGGCAGGTTGTAGAGTAAAGCATAGTGAAATTTGGGACTCGACGACACTGGTAACACATCTATGGTGTATATTTGACCTTGTAGTATGCAATATCATTTGGGGTCATTCGGTGCAGTTGTTTCAAAATGGCCTGTAACTCCAAAACGGCAGATCGTAGAGCCAAAAGGACTTAAATTTGGGACCCATAGACATTGGTAATACATATATAGTGTATCTTTGACATTGTAGTATTCATTCATATTTTACATTGTAGCATTTTGGGGTCATTCGGTGCACTTGTCTCAAAATGGCCTGCAGCTCAAAAATGGATGGCTGTAGAGAGTAACGGACTGATATTTGAGATTCGATGACACTAGTATCACATATATCGGGTACCTTTGACCGTGTAGTATTCAATGTCATTTTGGGACCAGTCGGTGCACTTGTCTAAAATGCCCTGTAACCCCAATACGGCTGGTCGTAGAGCGAAACCGACTGACTGATTTGGGACTCACAGACACCAGTGACACATATCATTTGATCGTGTAGTGTTCAAGGACATTCTGAGCTCATTCGGTGCAAAATGGCTTGTAACATCAAAACGGCTGGCCCCAGAGCGAAGCAGAGTGAAATTTGGGACTCTGTGGCACTAGTAGCTTATCAGGGGATGTATATGGATGGGAAATTTATTCACACTCTCACTATTAATACTGCGTACAATAAATATGGTGTATATATGATCTTTCAGTGTCCAAGGTCATTTGGGGGTCATTTGGTGCACTTGTCTCAAAATGACCTGCAACTCCAAAACGGCTGGTCGTAAAGCGAAACGAACTGAAATTTGTGACTCGGGGACAGTAACACATATAAGTTGCTTTGACCTTGTAGTGTTCAGGATCATTTTGGGGTTATTCGGTGCACTTTTCTCAAAAAAGACCTATAAATCGAAAAAGGCTGGCCATAGAGCGAAACAGAGTGAAATTTGGGACTCGTGGATACTACTAGCACATTGGTATACCTTTAACCATGTGCTGTTCAAGGTAATATATTGGGGTCATTCAGTGCAGTCGTCTCAAAATGTCTTGTAACTCGAAAAGGGCTGATCGTGGAGCAAAAACGGACCGAAATTTGAGACTCAGGGATACAAGTAACACATATATGGTGCACCCCATTGTAGTGTTTAAGGTCATTTGGGGTCATTCGGTGAACGTGTCTCAAAGTGGCCTGTAACTTAAAACAGGCTTGTCGTGGAGCGAAAGTACCTGAAATTTGGGATAAACCTAACTTATTCCTATCAGGATAATGAGAAAACAGAGCGTAAGGCACTGGGCCTCTTGTTTATTTATTTTTCAGGGTTGCTGGAAGTCAAATCAAGTAATATCACAAAGTAAATTTTGCATTGTCACCTTCCTTAATAGTCTCATGTTAACAAAAGCTAAGTTTTATGGAAGGCCAAATGACAAAATTGAAAAAAGTGGTCAAAATGCCAAGCTCAATCTAGCTAGTACATAGATACATGTTACGTCAACAACATTATCCGTGATTGTATTTCATGCACGGTTCACAAATGTAGCAATGGTATAGTTGACATTCGCGCTTGATTGATTTGGGCCATTTGAGGTAAATTTGAGGCAAATGATCCTCCATTGTCACGACGAACATAGCTTGACAGTGTATGGCGTCCACGAGTTCTCAAGGATGGAACAAAGACTTCGTCCGTTTCACTTTCCTTGTGCTCAACAGTGACATCTGAGTCAGTGGGCATTGAGGGGCCAAGCAGTATTAATCAGTGAACGGGTGTATAAGTCTGATGTGAAGCCACGCAAATGTGAGGCCTCAACAGACTGTCAGTTTCGTTTAGTATGCTAAATAGAAATTACACTCGTAGGCAATTCTCTCTATTCTCTCGTGGTCTTGTAGGAGACGCGGTGCATCATGGTGCATGCATATCCCCTTCCATCTCACACAACGCAACAGCGACTGACAAGGCTGACAATTAGACGTAACCTTTGCTTTGTAGCCTCTAGTCCAGACGAAGGGGAAGCCCAATCTGTCTGCCAATGATATGACCTAGACCTGACGGGAAGAATAGAAGAAAAAAAAAAAAAGAAAAGAAACCGCAGCTCCGGAAAGTTTCGAAGATCGGACAGACATAAGCCTCGCGATCGGCTCGACGTGTCGGCGGCATCGGAGGCGGCCTTGTCGCGTTGTACGTTAAGGATGAAAGGAAGGCACCCGACAGCCCCCAGTGTGTTTATTTGCTCTGATCAGCACAGATGCCTCATCCGAGACCACCTTGATTACCGCCCGAGCCACGCCAAGTCACGTCATTCTCGGGAATGGGTGACGTGCGCTAATTAAACAATAAAAGAATCGACAGGGGTGAAGGATGGGGTCGTCGGGGAAAGAAGGGGGGAGGGGCTGTAGTTGGTGAAGTCGAATGGCAGAGGAGAGGGTGGTACGTGATCTTATTTGCGATGGGCATACCTGAGGAAGTTGGTCTAAAATGAAATGGATCTATAACAGATCAGGAATATAAAGCTATGCAAACATTGGTTGCCCCCCTACCCCGCCGTGATAATTCCTGTGCACTGCGGGATCTAAATTTACCCGGTGCTTTTCATACCAGACAATTACGTTGAAGACAAAAAAAGGAAGGGCAGCCGAAGGTGCAAGTGTCGGAAGAGTGTCGCACCCAAATATGGCACCGTCACCTTTCTAGAAACTTTTTATCGCTCGGGGGGATAATATCTCTGACGCCTGCGTTGATTGTGTCGACTCCTAAGGTGTGACACGGTAAATATCTATCAATCGACCGCGAGCGGCGGGATCAATGCACTGACGGCGGGACCAGAGGGCGTGTTAATGCAGGCGAGCGACTACGCGGCTCCAGACTCACCTGGAATCAATGAGACATCCATTGAGGAAAGTGTATCGGCTGCCGGACACCACGCGTTCTCCAGGACGGCGTCAGCCAGACTGGCTCCTCTCAAACAATACCGGATTATCCCGAACCTGGGCGGCGACCATTGAGGAGCGCTCGGTTGTCTGAATGCCAAGGCATGTGTTATAGTCTTGGAAGGCGCTAACGTTCCGCTGTTGACGCTTCCATGAAACGTAGGGAGCGAGGTTACGGGGGGCTCATTATCTCCACTTCAATGGGCAGAGAAAGAGAGAAACGGGAAAGTATGGCCTGGGAGGACTTGGCTAATTGTCACACCATGCGATGTGATCTTGCCGTCCCTAGTGTCCGTTTATACTTAGCTGGACTTAGCCAGAGTAGAGACTTAGTGCACCTAAACACAATCCACGTGCGAGGGCTAATCAAGGCAGGCCAGCTAGGTCAGAATGCATGACCTTAGTGCAAATTCTCTGGGGGTCCAAGTGTCGTTAGTCTGGTATTCATACAGAACAATATGTAAGGCGATACCGAAGTTTTTTCGATAATAATATCTGCGTCATCATTACAAATAGCTAACATGTAACACTAATAACCCCCTACAATACCTCGGTCCTAAGCAATATTTGCCTTTCCCACATCTTATGATTATAATTATCAAGAGCATCGGGTCTATATTTGTAACAAGAAAGACCGCTGGGACAGCGGGAAACCCCGCCTGCCAACAAACACTTGACATCCAGATTAATGTCAAAAACTACTGGGAAGTATATGCATATTAACTTACTGCTCTCCTACCACTCAATATCTGAATGACTTGATTTTGACCGTTCAAGGTCATTCAAGGTCAAATGTGACGAGATAATCATCTTCGGATCTCGAGATAGGAAGTCGTGATCGAGATCGGAAATCGGGATCTCGAGATCATTATGTCGAGACCACCTCGGGATCTCGAGATAGTCATCTGGTGATGACAGATTGCTATCATATACTATCCTTAGATTATTATCTCGAGATCCCGAGATAATTATCTCGAGATCTCGACATATCCTATCTCGAGATCCCAAGATTACTATCTCGAGATCCTTACTTCCTATCTCGAGATCCTGCGATCAAAAATGAAAAAAAAAAAGATGTTGGATGTCCTAATAACCTGATAACGTATTACGGTATCTGTTCCAGTTCCTTCCTCCGACTGTTAACATTACCACATAGGCTTAAAATTCATGTAATAGCTATGTTTTATGTATGTTTTAATAACAATAGTCCATCCACTTCTGATATCATGCATGCGGACACCAGCATCGTGAACCTTCAGCAAACCTTCCTTCCGGGACGGGATCTTCCTTCAATAAACTCCGTCCTTTCAATCGTTCCAGGCACTTCTTTAGTAAACGAAAACGAAGCCTTCATTATCAATTATACCTTCATTATCATTATCATTCGGAGCCTTCATTATCATTTATTTTCTACAATATATTTTTATCAACGATCAAGACTACCTTTTTTCAGAAACGTTAACTGTCCGAGTAATTAGGCAACTTCGCAAAAACAACACACAAATTGTGATTTCTATATGTTCTATGCATGTCGACAATGCGTATTTTTCACATATGATTGGTATTTTCTATAATCGTACTTATGTCATCAATAATCATATTTTCGATTTTAAATTGTGTGTCTTCATTACGAGCCTTTATTATATTGGATTGTTATGAAAGCATATTAGGTGATATGGCGATTTATTAATGAAAAATGAACTAACTGCTTGTACTATCATAAATTTAACCCACATGTATAATAGAATATTTTACTTTGTCAAATAATGTTTCAACATCTCTAATACCTCATTTAAAAAGTTGTGAATTTGTTTCTCCTTAAGTATTGCCAGTAAGTATTTGTTCATCTAGGTGATAATACTTTACTTGACATGTTTACGTCAAGCTGCATGAAATCATCAAATACAATACACTAACACAACGTTAAAGATTCGTGGTCACAGTTCTACAGATCGGGGCTGGCATCAGAATGTGCAATTGGGATGACATATGGATTCTTTGCCAATTAGAAGTGTTTGATTCGGACAGCACCGTCGCTCCTCCAATCCATGTCGTGTTTAGAAGTAATTGTGCGCACTCTGTATGATTGCTTGTACAGACAACAGGTCGGGAATTATGCACACGTGTGATGAGTACAGAGCAAATCCGACCTAGGGATCGAAATTCCTTCTTACTGGCTGCATCCAGGAGAGCACGACTGCCGGTCATCGGAATGCCTACTATCGGCGGGTCAGGGCAGAAAAATATTTAGACTGGATCGCTTACGGGAAAATAGCCACGCTTGAGAACGACATGGGACGGTTGCCCCTGGCATGCCCACCCCCAAAGAATCTGGGTTTTAATAACGGGAAAACAAAACTACCAAGTTTACTCCGGACCGAAATTCTGGGATGCGTAAAACTTGATGCTTTTGGCACTTGAGTTGTACCAAAGAGGTGAATGAAAACCAAGTCTGCTAGGGAATTGCACGATCTGTTTGAACATTGCGTAAGAAGCACATGTAACAGGTATATCCGCATAGCCGTGTATTATGTTTAATCTGTCTACTGTTTTCTTTCTGTGTTTTCTTAGTTTTAATTTTCTTTTCATTTGTTCTTCCGCTGTTTCCTTCTTTCTTTCTTTTTTATTTTCCACTGGTCAAAAAGAATATAATTTCAACGGAAATTTTACTCATTTGGTGCAACTTAAATTAACATTTTTTGCTAATGGGATTAATTCTTTATGTATCAAGGAGCGAGTATCAAGTTGCGAGGCTCTGGAATGTTTCAGTTGTTAATTTATGGTGTGCTGAAAAAATTTCACAATGCTTTGAACAAGCTTTACGTGCAATTGTTCTTAAGGTATTGCTTGTATTTTCAAACGAATACGAATATGTTTGATTCATTAAAGTCATAAAAATGATTTTTTTTTCATTGTTAATCATCTCTCCTTGTTTCAACATTGCCACTGTCGGGTCAATGGCGCATGTGCTCTTAATATTTTTTCTGTTGTACACTATATTTTAACGTTTATATAAAATTAAATAAAGCCGCTTTATTTTAATGTATTATTAGTCACGAAGAACGCAATTTGTATAGACATTTACGGCTGATGTGCTTAAAACCACTGCAAGTGCTGCCACGACGATGATAATAATAATGGCGATAATGATACAGTAACTGATGATGACGACGACGATATTTATCCGTACCCTATCGAACAAAAGCATGCATTGACATCCGTAAACATATGACAAATATTTCTAGTATATTTTGTCGTCTTCCGTCACTTATATATAAATTATTAATTTGCTGTTTATAGTGTGACAGCTGTGATGTCTGTCAGCAGTGCTTAACATCAGCTAGAGTCCGGTACTTCGTTTATGCATTGCTAAAATGAAAACTTTACCCCTTTTACTGCCACATACCCAATTCTCTACTTTTCTAATGGCTTGTTTCATGGTAAAAGTTTACTTTTAAACAATGTTATCAAGATCATAACTTAGCAATAACCCTTCCAATATAAATTCATAGTTCCACTAGTCTAAAATTGCTTCCGGAGAGATATGCGGGAAGATACGCTTCCTCGCTCGGTGTGACAAACTTCCAGCAAGAAAAATGGTCTTTGGGAGTACGCCTAAAGCAAATTACGTTGATAACATTATAGCAATAAGGATAATATTTTGCCAACATTTCAAACATATTTTGTGTCTAATTTTAATAGTTAAGACGTATAATGTAGTGAATAAACTTTTCTTCTCCTTTTCCCCTCTTTTCCCCTCTTTTCTTCGTCACAGATTCAAATACATGTACTTCAAAATGCAAGTAGTTAAAAATTATGTGCCGGGGCCCTAACGCTTTTATGTTGCATTTTACAGAAGACATTTGGTCACTTGGACATAAGAACATACATTTTTATTCTAATAAGTATCTTAGATCTATCTTTATTAGAATTTCTTATATGCAAAAGTGACAGACTATAAAGTGATGTATACGCTGAAACCCAGAAGATTTGCTAAATAAACTTTTAAAGGCAACAGATTGTCATGAACGAACTACATTAACATGTCTGTTCGTCTGTGTGATTTCTTGAACTAGTACTGATGTTCATTCGTATCGCTGGGTTTGTCTAATATTTGGGATGTACTAGAAATATATCTGGCTATTTTAAGCACATTTGACAGTATTTATGACATAAGCTGAGATACAAATGTATCAACATCCATAAAATTATAGTTGGATTGATACAAAGCTTGACTATGTGCACTGGTAGATCAGTTGCATATTAAAATAATTGTGGAAACCGACGATAAAATGGCAGTCACGCAGCAAGACGCTACTGTAGAAAGACTTTTACATATGGGTAGGGGCTATACCTTGCCGCTCAATAAGGCTTTTCTTAGCAGCAGGTGATAGATGGTTCATCTTAAGTTTGTGTCCTTCCCTGTCCATTCTTGTAAAACAGCTGTTGCGGAGCTAATCCGTTCATGAAACTTAGGAAGCTCGTTTGTTAGATGCAAAAGTTCGGAATGACTCTGGCCAGGTTAGACACTTTTAGAGCTCTTTTCTGGAACCATTTTTAAACTCATATAGTGACAGTAATTAAATATTCTCCAATGCAAATTAAAGAAATGCGTGCTGCATTTAAAGCACCATCTATAAGTACTAATGAGCATGTAAACTATAAAGTACATCAGTCAAATAATTGTAAGGCTTGTACCTGTGCAGCTGGTGGATGATTGGCATATTGCTTAAATATTCGTACGTGTAGTATTAAACAAGCTAAGTGCACCGAATGTCCACAAGAAGAAGCCCAGGGGCTTGGTGCTCTGCTTGACAAGATGGAAGACAATGACTATATAAAACTGGACAACATAGAGATCTAGATGTATCTTTCACTCAAAGACATGCCGTTTTCGAGTCAAAAAGGTTTTTGAAAATCAGAAATACACCGAATGACCCCCAGAATTACATTAAGCATTTAAACTTTACAAGTACCCTGTGTA
>JAAUYG010265482.1_pt1 | contig 11147 bp, 7 predicted proteins | sample 7278091 | NCBI WGS metagenome assembly JAAUYG01 (sample SAMN14350201, study PRJNA611818) | marine sediment metagenome | isolation source: surface marine sediment (0.6m) | place: French Polynesia: Moorea | collected 2018-08
GGTCGATCTATAAATGTTTTAAGTAGATTAAGTAGACACTATACAATTGAAAACAACCTGGTCTTCTTTATGTCATTTATTTTGAGCCATTTTTAGTTATTGCCAACTCATATGGCACTTTTGTAGCCAGGCTGACACCAAGAAAATTCACGAAGTTCAGTTCAGAGCACTGCGTTTTATATATAATGACTTTAACTCCCTGTACAGCGATTTACGAGTTAAGACTGACAGACCTTTATAATATGTTAAGCGATTGAAAGCTATTGTTTCCGAGGTATTTAAATTGTATTCAAACTATTCTCTTTTGTACACTGGATTCCTAATTAAGAAATACGATATGCGATTTTGCGGTCGCCGCCTGAAACCTTTAGAGTTGACCGCTTTTTCCACAAGTCTTTATGGCAAAAATTGTTTCAAATATAGAGCCACCATGCTATGGAATAACTTGGAAATTCTTATAAAGCCTGCAGAGATATTGATGACTTTAAGAAATGTTTACAGAACTCTCCGGGATCCATATGCAGCTGTTTTTATTGTATCTTATGTATTTTAAATTTGACGTAATTCATGCTACGTCGCCTCACCATCGCCTATCATTTGGCTCACCCCATCCCCATCCCCATTTCCCTCATAATCGTGTCGGTAAATAGTACTCTGTACTAATGTTATTGCTAAACTACAACCCGATGTTAAATAAATTTTATCCTATCTTATCTTATCTTGAAAGAACACTTGAACGCTGATTACACTAAAGTCTTGATAGAAAAACACTGTGTCCCTGTCTTCGCCAAAGAAAATGAAGTTTTCACGTGGCGTCATAGAAGGGCATGACGGCCACAAGGGTGGAATGCCTGTTTGCGGAAATAAATCATAAAATAAAACGACAAACATAAGCTTTGATCACTAGGCAGAAAATTTGCCAATCTGTTGTGTTGAAACGTTGGTCATCAGTCGGTGACTTTGTCCTTGAGACACATTGAAATCATTTTGGGACATTTCATGTACTTTTCGGAAATGTATGTGTTCGTAGAATAAAATACGCAAACAGTATTTATGAGTCAGAACATTTATGCCTTACACGCGGTACAGTGATTTTCGTTTCTCAGCATCCGCCATTCAAATCACTTTGCAACCTGAAACCACTTCCAGCTGCTACGTACTCCCGCACTATTGAGTAACAACTGATAAATCAGCATTAAGGCATATTTTCAGGTTTCCACCTATATTCTCACGAAGGAAATTGAATATAGAAGGGCTGAGAAGAAAAATGAAATTCCGGTATGGCTCTACTGGTGGCACTCCTCTGACACAACCTATATCAGTTGCATCAAGGTCACAGGAAACGATGGTGGAAAAAGGCACAAAAAGCCGCTTCCACGATTGGCGAAGCAGTCGTATCTATTAGAATACGCCAAAAATCATTTCTTTAAAGATGGTGTTTCACACCCCCTTGATCCTCAACAGCGTATACAAGAGGTTGATTGCGACTTTACCCTTTACGTTGGAGAAGGCAGGCGACGCGAACCTGGACAGGAAGAAACCTTAAAAGAAATGCATGAAAAGGAGGGCGGGCTGTTGGTCGTGCTGTATCTATGCTCCAAGAAGAAGGAATGAATTATGAAATGTCGCAATGTCAAAGATGAAATGTCAAAGATGATGTTCCAACTTAAAGGTAAAATATTACAAGTGCATAAGTGGTTGTACTAACCTTTGTTTACCTTTGTACTCATGTGTTCCTCAAATGGGAGGGTCTTGTGCATGATAACACCAATGTCCTTTTCACTGTCAGTATACTTTAAATTAGCTCCACCTAAATTATAATGATGAGAAATGGCGGCGGGATTACGGCACGTTAATTCGGGGTACTACAGTTGATCTTTATGTACATGTACATGTATCAGAAATGTAGAAAGTATATCGCGTTTGAAAAATGTAATGATATCATAAGCAGTGTTGTATCATGCCTGCATTCCAATAAGAGAACCGAATCATATGTAACGCATGCGAAATATACATGTATATTACGGGGGAATGTAGATTGCAGCCTTACTTGAGTTATTTGTGTTAGGGCCTAGTGTATGTGTTTCGTACTCTCATTACTAGTGTTTTATAATTACTTAATGCATTAAGCTCGATGTACATAAACATATATTATCCGCCTTATGTTAAATTCAGTTAAAATTGTGCAGGATGAGATTTGTTGACGTCTTTCCACTAGTGATACACATCAGCAGTGAATTGTCTTCAGCTTTTTGTTACTTTTAACGAAGAACAAAAAAAAATGTCTATCAGGGATGTAAAATTTACTGGTGTTGTTCTGCACAGTAACAGGAAACCCTAATTTATAGACTTGCAACTCGTTTGACATTTTGAAATCAAGTGTCTTGTCCTTTTGTTTCTGTCAATGAAGTAAGCATAAAACACTTACCCAATATCTGTGTGCACCGTTCTCACCGCTATGACAATGTCCTCACCAACAACGTGTTGGAACTTGGAAGGGAACTTTCTTAACATATAAACACTGAATGTTGTAATTTACGCGAAATGTACGAGAAATGGTCTAAATTTCGGCCGATTTCCAAAACTTGCTCTTACCAAAAGGTAACACCTCGGTGGATAATAAGAACGGTGTGTTCATAAAGTAAAGGTTGTTAGAGTTAAGTTGTGTAGCCTACAATATGATATGCAAGTGGGTAGGTAAGAAAATTAGTTTAATTGTTTGTGGCAAGTATGCCTATTCCGCATTGCCAGACACCAATATGTGTACATTAAATTTTTGAATTAAATTATACTACATATTTTATGTTTTATCTTATGTGTTACATCCTGTGTGTACGTTTGCTCCATGTATAATCCAACCTGTCTGTTGCAAAGAAATAAACTACTACTACCACATATCGCGATTTGCTTCTATTTTACTGTTATTAAAGTGTTTAAAGCTATTCTATTACGGCCATATGGCGGTTCAAACTTAGTCTATTTAACGGTTGGACATCCTTGTTGGCCAACATACATTACGTGATAATGTAGACGGGCCCCTTTTCAATTGCTACGAAAAAAATGCATGATCTATCCCATTACGCTAAGTTCGAGGAGTGCATCGTAATTGCCGGAATAAAAGTTTATTCATAGGGATATGCGATAAACTTTATTATTTTATACCTAACAATTTCCCTACACTTTACGGCAATCACGCAAATATACAGCTATGATTCGCGTTGGGCTTTGCTATATTGCACAGTGACCCAATTTTTCAGCTGATAGCAGAGGCGCATACTCTCTAATTTTATGCATTTCTATTGTTTATTTCGGCTGTGTTATCGTACAGGCCGTCGCTAAATGCCCCTCGGGCATGAAAAAGAAAAACATTCCTGTCTTTTTTTGTCTAAAATAAGACTTGATATCTACTAACATGTGCTTAAAATTCAGAGAATACAGCTGCTGGTCCATACAAAAATAAATCGTTCAACTGGTACGATAACGCCTAAATATGTTTCATCACCACCTAGAGTATTATATGATCTAGCTAGTAGGTAGACAAAATGAATGGCAAAAATATCCCTTGTTCTTTCCTCAAGCCGCCTTTGACAAGGAACTTGGTTTTTCATATGCATTGCCCCAGTATGTGTCCTTGTCTGGCCAAGTACACTTACAGTGACGGAACCTAAACTCCACGCGAATATTAAATATAGGCCACGTGGCTAAGGCTTCTAATCTAGTCTCTTCATCTGATGTATTTTACGTGATTTTAATGTACATTTGTAGTTGCTCTGAGAATGGTAGCTTACAAGTTGTCAGTCACGCGAAACAGATTTTAATACTTATAGTGATTACATGAATAATTATTGGAAGCCAATTTGAAAAAGTGCGGACAACAAAACTTCTAGGATTGATGGTCAGACTCTATTATGTTTGAAGCGTGCACTGTGAAGAAAGTAAATTGACGAAAAGTATATTGGTTTTTATCGGATCAGGAATGGAGAAGCATCAAGCCACTCTATGAAAACACTCTTCTGCTTAAACCCCGGTTTAAACGCAGTACAATGTCTACGGGTAAGATGCGTGGTGCAGGGTTAGAAAATTAACTGAGACTGGTTGCTTTCCAAACGAAACGGATGACACTTGATTGGCTATTGGCGTGGAACTATTTATGAAACAAAGAACTCGTTTAGGTTAGTAAAAAGACTGACTTCCCATAGTGGTTTACAACGGCTGTCTCTTAACACGGGGACTTGAACATTTAATCTAATATGGCGAAGACAGCCTGAGTAGAAGAATACCCTGAAGTTGATTATCTCTACTAACAAGTCAGTAACTTCATAATCAATGTCGGTAAACTCTTTTATTCGTCAATGCATCGTACGATCAACAGTAATTAAAGTGTAATTACAGAGTGAATGTTTTGAACAAAAATAATTAACTGCGTCGGTGGACAGCAAAGCTACATTAGCCTCGCCATGCAAAGCATACACAGCAGAGAAGATATTACTGTCTGTGTAGACTATCTGCCAATGGGCCGGTATCATGTTTATCGCGAAGCTAAATTCGTTGAAAATGCGCCCCACTGAAATTTGATGGGTTCGTCGCAGAAATTCAGTTTTCATAATTAAAATCTGTTTAAAAACCTACCCATCACACAAACGGTAAAATGATCCGTAACTTATGCATAAATTTTAATGTAATCAAGCACACATCATTCTGGTCTACAATTGAAATTATTTTTTTAATTTATAGTTTATGCATTTCAACTGCTAATATAATAGTATATCCCAACATTGTTTACATACATGTAGTAATGAAGCTCTATCTATAATTACTACATAAATTCCTATTTTTGTTCAGCAAATGACTTAGTACGAGCTACCTTACGTGTACAATTTATGTCTAATATGCCAGTGAAGCAGAGTCCTGAGAGGTTAGTGGGATTTATTGTATTTCTTTCGATTGATATCATTGTGTCAAGCAATTCTAAACTACGTAAACCCAAGTCTACAATTATATTACTCCCTGATACATTAGCGGCACTAATGCCAATACGCGGCGGTCATGTCTAAAAGCACATTCACATTTTTTCCATCTCTGCTACGCACGCTGTGTTACATGTGAAGCATGTATAATGCAAGCAAAGGCGTGTGGTGGTCTATGGTGTGCGCTTGCACTTTTCCCCCACTTTTCACTCACAAACATGCAGATCGTGAAAGCTACTGAATGCCCCATATATGGACATCCAACGCCGTGAAAGTTTACCTTAACAAGCACTGTAGCATAAAAAGAAATGGCGAGTAATACAAATGACACCCAAAGCAACAATATGCTACACTATGACATGGCAAACCCAGATCGCTGATTGAAACACTGTGCAATCCGTACAATCTGTATATTCGGACACATTTACTTAGTAACAAAAGACCGTTGTCATGTATCGTGGTTACCAAATTAAGCCACTGAGTCCAACATTGCCATTTTCATTTAAAAAAGCCGGATCAACTCGACACCCATGATGTAACAGAGACAAATGGTAGATCCAGTACGTAAACTTCAACGCGAGGAAGGCATAACGTTAATACAGGCTGTGTTTCTAATGCAGTGAAACCTGTCTTGAGAGAACACTGTCAAGAAAGTCCACCTATCTTGAAAGACCACACATTCTTGGCACAAGGAACTGCATTTAATTTTTACTTAACCTGTAACCAGAGACCTCATTTTGGTGGCCAATTGGGTGGTCTTTCAAGAGAATTTCTACTGTATCGTAGTAACACTAACACCTGGTATCGTTCAGTAATCAGATGAAACTGCCAAAAGTATGACCTCCCACCATCCAAGGTTGTCTTGTTATCCTTGTTTCCTTTCAAACTATCCCTGTTTCCTTTCAAACTTTCATTCGCAGAACACGTGGAAGAACAGTGTTAACATCAGTGGAAAACGCGATGAACCCCAAAGGTCAACTACACTATTTTACGATACAATTGTCCCTGGTCTGGAAGAAAGAATAATAAAAAGAATAGAGCAGTCTAGTCCAACATTTTGACATTTTGAGTTGGAGTGTCTGATTTTTAGCTCTACTTGACTCTATCAGCAGAGCTTATAGTATGGGACTTTTGTCCGTCATCCGTCGTCCGTCTGTGGCATTGATTATCTCTGAAGTTATTGCATGGATTTTTTTCAAATTTTAGTTGTGGCTTCCCCTGTGCCATATGCCCACAAAAAAGAATTTTTTTTCTTCAAAACGCTACTCCTCCCTCAAATTACTTTTGAATCCTTTCAAACGTTTTCTGAATTTTCTTCTCAGTGGTCCTCACAAATGTACTGTATTGGATTTTTGGAATTTTGAGTTTTTGATTTTTCACGGGTTTTTTTTTTTTTCGTTTTCGTTAACATAGGTCCCTGTAGGAGCCAAAACTTCAAAACGCCGCTCCTTCTTCAAATCACTTTTGAATCCTTTCAAGCTTTTTCTGACTTTTCTTCTCAGTGACCCTCACAAAAGTACTCTTTTGACTTTTTGAAATTTAGAGTTTTTGATTTTTCAGGAATTATTTTCGCTTCCGTTAACATGGGTGGGTGGGTGAATCAGGCTTATAGTCGGTTTTCAACTACTCATGGTCATATCACCGACTGCAAGTTGGATTCGGTGGCGTATGCAGGTGTATGCGTGGTGATTTAATGTGGACCTATCTTGTTTGGGCCGAACGATCTACACCCGACAATTTTTGGGTGCCAAGCCACCAATGCAATTCCGCCACAGGTGAGCAGAAAGGAATCACTCAGACCATTTATACTGACTCCGAGCCACCCAGTCGGATTGCCTAACTCATTAATGCCAAGCACCAAGCTGAGAAGCGCAAACCTCCCAGTTTTTACGTCTTTGGTGTGACGCAGTCGGGGATCGAAACCCGGCCTCCCGCGCCCCGAGCGGACGCTCTAACCACTATGTGACGCGGGCGGTCCCATTAACATATGACCATATGGGAGCCAAAACTTCAAAATGCTACTCCTTCCTCAAATCACTTTTGAATCTTTTCAACCTTTTCCTGAATGTTCTTATCAATGGTCCTCATAAAGAACTGTTTTGGAATTTTGAGGTTCGATTTTTAAAGATTTTTTTAATTTCATCATTGTACCCTATGGAGACACCAAAAACCTCAATTATCTGGCAAATGAGCAACCGTAGAGTGAAATGGAGTGAACTTTGGGCCTCGTGGGTGAGTATTCAGTGTACACAGGGTACTTTTGACATTTCAGTAATTAAGGTCATTCTGGGGCTATTCAGTGCATTCTGATTTTCAACAAGCCTGTATTTCGAAAATGGCTGATCGTAGAGTGAAACGGATTGAAATTTCAGCAGTGAGTATTCAGTGTACACAGGGTACTTTTGACACGTCAGTGATTAAGGTCATTCTGGGGTCATTCGGTGCATTCCGATTTTTGACAGGTCTGTTTCTCGAAAATGGCTGGTCGTAGAGCGAAACGGATTGAAATTTGGGCTTCGGGGTTGAGTATTCAGTTGACACATGGTACTTTTGACACTTAAGTGGTTAAGGTCCTTCTGGGGTCATTCGGTGTATTTCTGATTTTCAGAAAACCTTGTGTCTCGAAAACGGCAGGTTTTAGAGTAAAAGATACATCTAGGTCTCTGTGTTATCCAGTTTATGTGGTCATTGTCTTCCATCTTGTCAAGCAGAGCCCCAAGCCCCTGGGCTTCTTGTCATTGATGCTGCCCAGCATGTCTACTCTACGACCTATAGACATGTATGTCCGGTGCATATTGAATTTTCTCTATTACTAATCGGTATTGTATGCCCGGTATTTTTTGAATTCTACTCTACGACATGTGTGGTATTCTACAGTACCAAAGTATAAGTGAGTATCGCTAGTCATGGTGCTATGTTCTTCACAATTGTTGTTGGAGCATTCTAAAGGCTCGGGGGGGAGGGGGTTCTAGAAACCAGTTTTCCACAATCTGGGCTGTGTATATGTGTCACCTTAGGTGTTTTATGGTTGTGTCGAGTTATTATACTAGTATGTGTCGGCAGTATTAGCAATCCCTCTACTTATGAGGACATAAGTGTTAAAAAGGGGGGGAAATATGTAATGGTTTGAGCCTAGTAGTAGTCGGTATGTGGTGGACAGTGCGGAAAAGCACCTCTCCCATACTCCCCGATGAATTTTTACAGCAAGTAAAATGTAAATCACCCAGGTAGTTCCAAAGCGATGGGTGTTTTAGTACTTCAATGTTGGTAAGTTTTTACTGCCCAGATCCAGTAAGTTAGAATTTGGGATTAATGGCATAAATCCGCCAATTGTGACATTGTAGCCTTAGCAACGATGCTCATGTGACGTGCGTTTTGAATCAAACGCCTTCTGGGCTTTTCAACGAGATCTTCCAACAAGCAACACTATATGACAACTGAATAGCTGTTGTGTAGTAACTAAGGAATATTTCGGTACGTTCCATGCAGTAATTCTGTAGATTTACAAATCTACCTGCTTTTCAACCGAGATTCTGAACTGTGTAGTTTATTGCGATTATCGCCTTTTAATACCGTCTAATTGTAACGTCTCGTTGCTAGTTTTTCATAACGTCACAATCGATCAGCTGTTAACTGGCGATTGTGTCTGGTCTTAAGCCTCTCTGTCTTCATTATTTCTAGTATTTCTCAGCAACTTGTAACCTCCTAAAGCACTCAGACCAGGCTATCTGGTCTGATAGTCTCTTGTTGTGGTAGTCGTGTGTTTTAATAGTTCTATATCTATGACTGTGATTATGTTGTCCTACGCCCATTGTGCGCCTAGAACGGCCACCCCCGGGTGTCCTGATTGAATGTATGTGGAAATAAAGGCCTCTTTTAACCATGTGCCAGTTGTTCACGTCTCTTTCTTTTAGGTGAATCCAGGTAACCATACGGGGACATGCGCTACTCGGTTGCCGCAATCCCCATGTAGGCTCTTCCCTGACCCACTAGGGTTCCCACGGAAGAGTCGGTTACAATTGAGTTGTACACATCACTAACTCTTTCACCACTTAACGCAACCCGACACCCGGTTTCCCAGTGTCAACTGCTGACAAAAGGAAGACCGGGTAGTTTGCGTGACTGGGTGTCCAAAAAACCCCGCAGACCCTCTACACATAGAGTCACAAGACCCCCAACACACCACATTACAATACTTACCCCAGATGAAGGAATTTTGTACTTTTTGCTCTACAGCTAGCCGTTTTCGCAACGTTATCGAAATCGCACTCAGAATGACCTAGAACAATAGTTACCCCCCTCTGTGCCCAGTTGGTGTCAGTTCCGCATCACGACCACATGTTTTCAAGAAATTTGATATTTTATAGTTAAAAAAATCACCAATTCAATAGGAAATGTCATGATGCCTTTATAACATTGTTGACCTTCTCTACATGCAGGTGTATACATGTATTGGTGCGGGAATCTGGTATGTATATTCAGAGGGAATGTTTGACAATTTTATTCCCATATGGTTCAAAATAAAGAAAGAAAATTGTTAAAAAAAATGTCTGGGGATATAGTAAATAGGCACCTTTTCACAAAATTTGGCGACAACCTGGGGCAAATATTTCACGGACATGCGACGGGTGCCCATACCATGGTAATAGCCCTGCCGTGTAGTAGCACAAAGCAGAACTAAACGGGAACGTTTATATTTTATTAAATAGATAATTATGACTTAGTGACACGGCAAAGTAAAATACATTGTATGTTTCGCGCTAATTCCCTTCAAGTCTTTCACTGTTGTCCGTCTGTGGTTTCGTCTTTGAATGAGAGCAATATATTTCGTCTCTTTATCGTTTGAGAACCCCATGCATCGACTATCGAGTATGAAGGCGAAATCCCTTTTACGGCGGCCATTAGGATAAAGTGCTCGGCAATGCCAACGGTGCCAATTATGTAGTCTATCTCGAAACCCATTAATGATACCCTAAATGACTCGTGAAAAACTGTTCCAAAAACTATCGGACCGCCGGATAGGGGCTCATTCTTCTCACAACAGCTCAAAGCTAGTTTCAAAGCTAAACATGCATGGCAATGATTATCAAGACATTAAGCTCGTCTCAGGCTCAGGCTTTCCCGGTGTATCATCGACCAGGGTAAATGCAGGGCCATAAGAACTGATGGCTGCAGTCTCCCGACAAGGTCACACTAGAGGTTTCATATCTTATTAACCTTACTTCGAAGTTCGTTTATTCCTTCGTTTCCGCTGAATCATGGGGCCCGTAACCTTGTTTTGGGCTTTAACTATTACGACCTATATCACAGTGACATGCAATGCGCAAACAAGGCATTCCTACTTCCGTGTAGGAGAACTAGCTGTGAATCAGTCGCATCTTCTGGATCTGTATCACGACGCGGATTCCGAATACACGTGTGTTGTGTTATGTCTGGAGAACCAGGATTGCTTCGGGGCTCAGTACTGGAGAGGTTCAGGATTGTGTCAGCTGCTTCCGGGGACATCTCTAAACGGATTCGTATCTGGGTTTAATCCTGGCATTGAGCCTGTGGTCTATAAAGGTTTGTACCTGGACTTCCCTATGAACCGTATGACTAGCACTTACATCCTACAAGCTGGTATCTGTCTGCCTAAAATACACAACGTAAAGTAAAAAAAAATATGACCATATTATATTATACGATACCTTTAGCACTACATGAGGCTTATACTTGAAATTGTTCTGTGTGTATAACAGCAGAGAATAACAGACCTCATGCATACTTAATACCCAACACCGATGGGTCTGTTGCAAAGAGGTGAACGAGTGAAGAAAGCGACTGAAAAAAATAGGCATATCCCATTCAGTAATTATTGACGGCCTTTTGTTTGTTTTGTTTTTTTTTTTATTTCTTATTTTGTCCACACCCCTTTTGTTCGCCTTTAAGGGATTAAATGTACATCTTACGCTTTCGTGAATTTTACACCATTTGATTGTAAAAGATTGTTCAATATCTTATAAATTTACATTTGTAGTGTACACTTTGAAGCTAAAATACTACTACTACTACTACTACTACTACTATTACTACTACCACTACTACCACTATTACAACAACTACTACTACTACTACTACTACTACTACTACTACTACTACTACAACTACTACTACCTCTACCACTACTACTACTACTACTAC
>JAAUYG010037344.1_pt1 | contig 11146 bp, 10 predicted proteins | sample 7278091 | NCBI WGS metagenome assembly JAAUYG01 (sample SAMN14350201, study PRJNA611818) | marine sediment metagenome | isolation source: surface marine sediment (0.6m) | place: French Polynesia: Moorea | collected 2018-08
GAAAAACATCCTTTTTTACTTACCCACACTGGAATCTGGTCAAGCTCCTTTTGGCAGAATTTGAAGAGAACTGAAGCCTTGTCTGCCTCTTCTTCTGGGAGCAAAAGCACCTCCAGTTGTCTCTGCTGCTCTCTGGTCAACTTCTTCTGTTTCTTTGGCTCTGGTGTTTTTTCTTTCTCCTTTTCTTTCTGCTTTTCTTTCTGCCTCTTTTTTTCTCTGAAACTGCTTTTTTCTCTCTTTGTTCCTCTTCTTCCATGAAAACTGTGGCCCTGTCAAACTTGTCAGGGAGATTCTGGATTGCAAGGACTACATCTTCTATTGTAAACTTTCTGAAGCCCTTCCACCTGATGTTACTGTTCACTTCCCAAAATTCTTCAATTTGCTCAACACCCTCCACATCCTCCACTCACTGAACTAGCCATCTTCACACTCACACTCACTCTTCATACCTCTTTGACAGCAACAACTGCAAAAAAGGAAATAAACTATTTTTAGTGAAGGAAAACAAATATTCCAATATCAGAAAGACCAGTTTTCTTAACCAAACTTGCAAATTTTGGCTCATAACTAGAGTAAAACCCAGTTTAAGAAACCAACAGAATTTTGGCTTGGATTTCAGCTTGGTTTTGAATGTTCACTCATTTTGCTATTTTTTTAAAAATTCTCTATGAAACACACTGAGATCTAGTTTGCTTCATATTCCTTGCTTGTTTTAGGCATATTTGGAAGCAAATTTGAGAGAAAATGAGAAGAATTTAAGGCATAAAACTTACAAATGGTTCTCTTTGCAAAAATTCCAAACTTTTTCTGTTGACAAAACATGGAGGCAGGCACAGTATCTTCCTCCAGTGAAGAGAGCTCTAAAACAGAAAGACTGGTTTTCTGAGCTGAAATCATGGATAATGGATGGTAAACAGAAATGGAATGGAAACAGAAATGGGAGAAATGGGCACACATCACCTCCTAGAGATAATTTTAGCATGTTTATTTCCCTTTCAAATAGAAGTATTTGCCAATCCCAAAAGTGTACCAAAACCTGACCCCCTGCACCTAATTCTGACCCCCCCTGTATGTTACCTACTTTTTGAGGTACTTTAAGATGTATGAATTCTTCCATTTCCTCCTCAACCTCTTTTTGTTTGTCTCTAATTTATTTTTTTGACCTAAACTTGCTCAGGAAATCAGTGATCTATGTGATTTGTGGGGGGGGGGGTCAGAATTATGTACAGGGGGTCAGAATTAGGTGCCAATTTTGGCTTAATTTTGGTCCCTTTCTTCACCAAATAGTTGTCATGTCTATTTCAAACAAACATACAGCATACTGTGTATTGCCCAATTGTACAACAAGTTTCCATATCCACCTCTTAAATAACAATGCTTCATCACAAAGGTAGAAGAAGATTGTCAGAGAAAAAGAAAAAGAAATAATAGGGGGTCGGAATTAAGTACCCCAAAGGGGGTTGGCTTTAGGTACTTTACTCTATAAATATATATATATATAAAAGAATTGGTGGTGCGGATACAGAGATCTAGAGACACTCATGGGACTGACACGACAGAACTGTAAAGATCTTCATCTTGCAGGAATTTAAAGAAGCTGGTATTATGCGCAAAGCATTCATAATTTGACCTACCTCCTGTCAGGATAAAGCAGACTTTTGGTCCACTGTTCCAACAACTTTCTTCCCTTTGAAAAACAAACAGCACTCAAATATGGCGGTTGAACCACTGGACGCGCGTGATTGGTGCAAATTTTGATCCTCTCTGCGGCCGAACTTCACAGAAACTTCGTCAGCGTCCTTCGTATTTCATACATTTTGGAGCCAAGAGCTTTTCTCTTTGTTTGTTCAGAGACAAATATTATCAGGGTACAGTACCATGACATTAGCTTTGAAATATTGGCTACCAACGGTCAGAAAATTTGTGAAAAAGTTTTTTGAAGTCTTGACGAAGTCAAGCATTTGAATGCAAGTGCAAGTGCAACTTACCAGAAAATCTGAATCCGTCTAAAAAGCTGCAAATAGATGTCTGTGTTTCAATGGTGAGTGATATTTGTTCATGGAAACATATGGGAAACATATGAAAAAGATTCTAGATGCCAACTCTTTTTGCAATTGTGGTCAACAAGGTCGTGAGTTTGGGTTGACAGTCATTAAAATTGCTAATCCCCAAATATCGCCCATAGGTCTGATGTGATCAGGTGGTTGTGTGCATGGAGGGACCTTGAGTGTCCTGTGCTCTGATACAGATGTGCAAAGGACGAATTTGACCAAGCCGTCAACTTTGGATTTGTGGGAAAAAACACATTGCAGGACCAGTCAGAGCGTCTCGTCTTGAGTGTTGTGCCTGATGCGTTGAGAGTGCCCAGACCCCATGCCCTCAACCTAATTGTGCTTGTCCATTTCGGTGCAAAAAAGTTGGAATTGCCATGTCGGAGCTTGCTGCCAGACACATGTGTGGCCCACTTTGTCGCAATTTGCTTTCTCGTTGGTGTTAAGACATGGATTTCAGGGAGAACGGGATTGGGGAGACTGGACAACAAATGTCTTGATTTGCATCGTTTCGTTGCAGAGCGATGCCTACCACGTGTTCATTTCGTCAGGTTGAGGAGAAACATGTGCAGACAGAAGTTCGCTTCATGCTTTGGTCACCTCGTATGGACCTGCTGGCCTTGGCAAATGTACAGGGAGAAGTAAGCAATTCATTGCTGTTCCAAAGCTTGGGTGGAATAAGCAAAACTGTTAACACTCCATCCTGGAGATGAATTACATAGACTGACAGAGGTCGAGTTCGCCCCCTCTCCGAACCAGCAACGTCGCACTCATTTCACATTTTGGACGACGAAATACGGAATGTGTGGGATGAGCGCCAAGGGCCGTCATTGTGTCATTGCCCAGCTTCCAGACTGTGTCTTTTGTCAGTGAGAGCAGAAACTAACCACAAACCACGCGTCTCTTGGATTGTGGAGCTGTCCGAGAGAGTGTTGTTTGATGTTGAGTTTCCACTGCGCCCATTTGAATATTTCTGTTGTTAGTGTCTCAGCACAGTCGTTTTGTCAGTCATTGATTCTTTGTCAGGTTGTGCTGCACCGGTTATCTTGGCAAAAAGTGTGGACTTTGCCTCCACCAGTAGAGAAAACCAAGGTGACGTGTTTAGCGTGGAGACCTGATGGCAAAGGTGAGGTTTTTAGTGTGAAACTGAGGAAACGTGAACTTTTTTCTCACTGCTGCAGTTGATTTGTCTGCCGCAGCTTCATTCTTGAATCTCTTTTTTTCACTCAGTTCTTGCAATTGGCTACTCCTGTGCCAGGATTCTTCTGTGCGATGTGGAAAATGCCGCCAAACTACACCAAATAGAATTTGAATGTGCGGTGTCTTTCTTGCATTGGATCTCAGAGCAAGAGAAGAAACCGTCGTCCTCTGAGGACGAAAATGTGCAAGTGGACTGCTTCCAAGAAAATTCAGCTACCTACCTTCCACCTCTACCCAGTTTCCCGAAAACGTAAGCACGTTTCCAAGTCTTTTACTTACCCACTGCAGAAGTTATTCTGGATTTTGAAACTTTTTCTCCTTCTTTTTCTCAGATACACAGCAGTTAACAAAGGACAAAGGTACGTATTTTGTGTGTGCAAACGATTCAGAACCAGGAAAATTAAAGCAACTTTGCAACTGTCCTGATATGTTTCTTATTTTATCACAGCGAAGATAACTATGAAGATGCCAAGAGATTGAAGGGTCAAACAGAGTGAGTAGCTTTGCAACGTGTTTTCTTGCAAACCATTTCGTGTAACCGACGGTCTCTGTTGACGTTTTCTGTCACGAAAGAAACTTCTGTTATTTTCAGTTTAAATCTGATGATAGCTGGGACGGAAGATGGAAATGTTTGCGCCTACGCATATGGTATTTTTCCAATGGGAATGATTGATCTCAGCAAGCAAGGATGTGGCAAAGTAAGTGTCAAGCATCGTCGTTTTCATGGTGCAGTTATTGCCCGATAAAAAGGTGTGGCTGTGGTGTGAAAATCTTGTCACTTGACCTATCCCGTTATTTTCAAGAGTGGAGAAGTGCTCGGAGCACAACTGTCACAGGATTTGAAACGTCTGTTATTGATTGTGGAGTCTGTCAGAGAAGATGCACAGCAGATGGACGTCTTCCACATTTCGGTGAGAGGCATTGTTTTCTCACATTCTCCAATTTTGCCGACGTTTGTTTGTGTATCTTTTCGGATCTTTCTATGGAACCACAAAGAGAATTTTGCCGTTTGAGATTTGATGGATTTTGCCTTGCAATGCTTGTGACTGGTTGCTTTTGTTTTGCAGTTTGACACAGTCCTGTTTGCACTGAGGCACCGAGAGTTACGGCTGCTGGGTCTAAAATTTGGTCACGTGCTGACACATCTGACGGTGAGTGCAGAAAACAAAATTGATCAACACGTGGAAAATAGAACACCATTTCTTTTCTGTTGTTTCGAAAATTTGGTGTTTTCGTGGAAACATGTCGTCTTACGAAGTGTTTTTTCAGACCCCCCCCCCCAAAGAAGAAATAAATAAAAAATGACTGTGCGATAGAAACTGGTGACTTTTTGGAGTATTGTTGTCACTTTTTTCTTGTCATCATCACTGTTTATCTCTTTGTTATGGCATGAGCAACAGACCCTCCCGACCCTTGCCTCAGTACAGATTATCAAACCATTTTACCAGCGGGAGACCAACTGATTGTCCAAGGAAAAGTTGTAATTTTGTCAGATTTGCCGGATTTGGTTGCCTTGATTGAAAAGTTGATTCTGAGACTGTCAATCCATAACACCAGTGTGTTTGCGTTTGTGTTTGCGCATTTGCGTTTACTTGTTGGTGTTTTTCTTCAGTATTTGGACATCACCCTGCAGCAAATGCGTGAAGCGTGGGAGGATATTCTCATGGAGATGGACTCAAAACTGATGAAATTCGCTGAGGAGAAACAGAAAGTTTGTGGCGGCAGTGTCAGCAACGACTTCCTCAGACTTCTCATGGTGGGGAAGCCCAGGTCAGCTGCAGACAGATCACTTCCACAGACAGACTGGGACCAATGATTGATTTTGCAAAAAGAAAACAATCGTTTGGGGTTGAACATGCAAACCAAAACGGCTATAAGTGGAACTGTGGAGCCTGTTCTTTGTATGACAGTAACTTTGTCCTGTCTTTCCAGTGATGAACTGCAAAATTTCCTTTTGACCGACTTAACTGACAAGGTATTACAAGCAGACACCCTTGCATTCTCCCAAGTGCCTTTGCCCTTGTCGTTCTAAATTGCCTCTTTTTTCCACTGGAGAAAAATGACAAAATTTTCTTTCTGTTTTTTGCAGGGTCTGAAGAAGTTGGGACATTCTATTGAGACCTCTTATTCTAACATTCAGAAGTTGGTCCTGAAGCACTTACAAAGGTACCGTATGTCAGTCATTTCCAAAAGGCAAAAAAAATCGCACTGCAGTTTGTGACTCTTTGTTCCACTGGTTTTGTGACATGCACTGGGCATTGCGCTTGTGATCACGGACGACATTAGAGCACACGCATGTTTGTCTTTCTTTCAGTGTGTGTCAAGCAATGATCTACCATTTGAATGACATCAGAGGAATGTCTGAGTGGTATGAAAAGTTTGGCATCATGGGACTGTCATCAGACTTGATGCAAGTTGCTGTGCAGACTGCGGGTAGTTTCATGTTGAAAGCCAGTGAACTCCAACAGTGGGTATCTGCTAATTACTTCGTTCTTCAACACGCAAAACCAATTGATTTTGTTCCTTTCTTAACTTGCAGCGGAGCAGAAATTTTAATTTTGTTTTCGCATACACAGGGTCATTGATGGAAGCATGAAGAATTTGAAGGCTTTCTTCAGATGGCTGTATGTCGGTGTGTGGCCTTTTCTTGGGTTGTGCAGGAATTGCGAATTGGAGTGGAACGCCTGCAAGGCATCTCTTTTGCATCAATTTGGGCAATCTTTCTTTTGTAGTTATCAAAGGGTTGTCTGATGAACCGATTCCAGCAGAGCTAAGTAAGGTAAGTCATCTCACGAAGTGCAGACAAAACTTCTCGTTCACAAGTGTCTGACTGATCTTTTGTCCAAACAACCAGAACTTACGGTGTGCGTTGCATTGTAGATGACACAACAAGACATCATCTTCGTCGCTCAATTCTTGAAGGAAAACTTCACCGAGGTGAGTCCGTACACAGTCAGTCCGAAAACTTTGTTTCACGAAAATTTCAGGCCGCGCTGCTGAAAGCGGAGCGGGCAGCAGGAGTCATGTACATTTCATCCTCATTGTGGAACCTCTCCCTTCCACCACTGCGCTGCCTGCTTGTGAATTCCCTATCCCTCCACTGTTCTGCCTTTTGAGCTCTGATGTATGTATGTTTGTGTTTGTGTTGCAGGACATGGTGGAAGGACAGAAGCCAGGGTTCAAACTGGAGAAAGTTGGACAGGTATGATGTTTGAACAAAGAAAATGTTTGTGTCCTGTTGTTTTCGAAGTCTAAAATGCAACGTGGTGCCATTTGATTATGCGTCGATTTTTCACGAACAGAGTGACCAGAAAAGTCTCAGGCGAAGAAAGCAAAGCACACAATGCAGGTGTAGAGCCATTTTCTTTTCTGTTTTGACAGTATCTGAAGAACGAAGACTTGCATGATCCACCAGACAACAGTGAGAACTTGTGGGTCAAATTTCTTGAAAGTTGTCCACATGTGAAAGGTGTGGTACCTCTCTTGTGAACCTTTTTACGGAAAATTCAATTGCAAACAGAAGGTTGGAGAGACGTTGAGGGAATTACAGATCAAAGTTGTGTTTATGTTGAACGTTTTTGGCTTTCAGAAAGTCCGCTCTTGTATCCGGTGTGCAGAACCAAGTCATTGATTCAACTGCACCGTCAGCTTCACATGGACATCTCTGCTGTGCTGCACAAATGCGCTGTAAGTATTCTTTTTGAATTTGAAATCGGAGAGTCACATACGCTGTGTTGAGACATGATTGTTAAATTCTGCTGCAAAATTTCGGAAGATACAAGACTTGTGAGACCAAAAATTTCAAGTGCACACTCTTCCTTGCAGACGGACATGGGGAAATCCATAAAAATTGTCTCCACAGTTCCATTGTTCACTGCCGCGTGAGTAATCGATCATTCGTTTCAAACCAAGACTTTGTACATTTCGAAGTTTGATTTTCGTTGTCAGGTTGCCGGCAACCATGATTTTCCGTGTCTTTTCAGCATCAGCGAAAAGGAGATGATACATCCTCGAGTGTCGCAGTAAGTATCTCATTTTTTCAGCTTTTCTGGTTTTATCTTGGTGAGTAAGTCGCCAAAACAAAACATGCCACTTGCACTTGCGCAAATCAAATGAATCAACGGCTTTTGTTTCAATATTGTCCTTGTACTTCAAGTTTGCTGAAGTTGTCCTTCTTGTTTCAGGTTCAGTGTTGACAGCACGGATGGTCACTGTATCTACACTGTGTACACCAATGAGAATTCTCCCTGTGGCAAATGTTACATCGCCAGACAGAATGCAGCAGGTGACAGGTGAGTGGATGGTTTGTTGAGATGCTTTCTCTGCATGATTTCTTGTGCCCAACATTATTTCGTGAAGAAAAATTGCAGACGTTTTATCAAAACAGAACTTTCCGATTTTGTTGTGCCAACATTTGTGAACAATGCATGGGAGAATAACTTGTTCCTTCAGCTTTTATTTGTGTGTGTGTCTGTCTGGCTGTCTGTCTGTCTGACCGTCCGCGTGTGTGTTTGTTGTTTTATGCATATTTATGCGAGGACACATTGTATTTATGACTTCAAAGACAATTAGCCACATTCACCAACAACATAATTGCGTCATCCAGTGCGCACATGTTGTTCGGAGCACGTGTGAAAATGAAAAGTGCCAGATGGACACATTCCTGAATCACTGTTACACCCAGACACCAGTCTGTGGAGATGATCAATGAAACCAGTCAGGACTTTCCAACTTTTGAAAGGAATTTCGGAGGAATTGATATTGGCCTTTAAGAAATAATTTGAAGCGCAATGGAAACTGGAGAGAACAAAATTAACTGAAGCATCGGGCATTGCATTTCACTGGATATGCAAGTTTCAAACAATACTTGAGAGAAGATGGTCTCCCATTCAATGTTCGTTTACGCGGAGACTAACGACGTTCCTTTGGACAATTTTACAACTTTCAGTTTTGACCAATTAAAATTTAACACAACAGGAACGACGAAACTACCACCCTTCTTGAATGCTTCCGTCTGGCGAATGTTGTGGTCCGCCCAACCGAATTTTTGTCAAATCTCACAAGCTGTGGGATTGTCCTGCATCGCATTCATAGGACTCGTTGGAAACTTGCTTCTGCTATTTTCTTTGCCGTGGGTGACGAATGTCAACAGGAACTTGCTGGCTGTCGTGGTGTCCATTGCCTTCTGTGACGTGCTGGTCTGTTTGGTATTGCCTTGTGATGCTTACCTGATCGTCACTTACAACAGAGACCTGAAACATTTTTCGTGCGTCTTACAAGGAATGTTGATCGTGTTTCCTGGTTTGCTGAAGACACTCAGCATGGTGCAGATAGCGCTGCTGTGCTACATGATGGTGTGGAACCCGGTGCGGCATTTCAGATTCCAGAGAGCTGTGTACGTCAACGTGTGTGTTATCGCCACTTGGTGTCTCGCCGTAGCATTTTCGTGCGGACCTGCGTTTTGGTTCGGCACAAGGATACAACCAGGAGAACAGGAATGTGATCTGGAACTGCTCTGGGGCCCTGGATACAAGATGCTTTACTTGACGCAATTCTTCTGCGGGGCGTTATTCTACGGCGTGGCAGTTCTGTTCATTCAGTGTGGCATACACAAACTGAAGGCAAGATTGGAGCTCAACTCGCGCAGACGTAAATGTAAACGGCCAGCATCTGAGGTGAAGAGGAAGAATCACATTCGTCAAGCCGTGGCCTTCTCCGTGGCAGCTTCTATCTTGTGTGTTATGACAGTGCCTTACCATTCAGTCGTGTTTGCGCACTTTCTGTTGGGCTATGGCGTGATACCAGAGATATTCATCTTTGTGTCCTATTACCTGTGCCTGCTTCACACAATAGTGAACCCAATAATCTACGCTTGTCACATCAAGAAAGTGACCGACGCTTATCTGGCCGTCGTGAGGCATGTGGCGCGTTGTCTGTGCTGTAAATGCTGCGATGGACCAAACCCTGGGAGCGCTGTGGCCGGGGAGACGAGCAACGTTCAGCTGCACACGATGTCGTTCCGTCGCCCGGTGTCGGGTACCGTGTTACGGCTGCACACGTCCCTCGGTGGACCCAGTGTCAGTCTTCCGCGCATTGTGGTCACGGATTGCGACCTGCGGGCTCGGCGAGAAGTCCAGGGGGCGGCCGGAGTCAACCCCGACCCAGACTGGAGCCGCGATAACGACAGTGATGTCTGGTGCAGTTCCAGTACGAACGACTTCTTCAGTGAGGACATTCACAACAACAGCAACTACGACCTGAGCGTCGACACATTGGCATCGGGAAATTATCTGGAAGTTCCCGCTCCGGACTGGGAACAAACTTTCTGAATTCTGAACGAAAGGACGTTGAACCAGCTGTCGCTGTTTGGGAGTCGGAGAGGCACATCGAAAAATTGAAAATGAAAATTGGTGGAGTGGTTTGATTGACCAAAAACACGGAGCTGCCACCCTGTTTCAGTTTTTGTGTCGGAACCAAACTTGTGTGTTGTGTGTTTCTGTTGTTTCATTTCGCTTCATTTTCGGCCTCGCAGCTGAATGCGAAGGGTCACGTTGCGTTATCGTTGTTGTTGTATGGCTTGCACTCACCCTGACAGCTGACAACAGAACGTCACCAAACTGTTACATGACCTAAGTGTTTCGGCTCAGTCTTGACGCTGATCAGCTGTTTTCGGACAGACACTTTGCGATGGTGTTGGTCTCTGACCTGATAGAATGTGCCATTCATTCACTGTTCGCATGTTTCAATAAAGATGCTGGCTGCAGGACAAAGTTTCATCTTTGTTGTTATTTTTTCCCTTGTGTCTTTTTCTCTTTCAGAACAGTAAATGTGTTCGTTCAAAACAATGAGTGTTATGATTTGCGCGCTGTATTTGCAGGAAAGTTGAGGCGGTTGCGTTGCGGTTTGGTGAAGTGGGATCGTTGAACGCCAGCGTGGACGAAGGCAGGTTAGTGCATGTCATACCTTTGCCCACCCCCGCCCAAAACAAAAATCTTGCAGAATATGAACACTTTAAGACCGAGAATCAAGGTTTCATGTTGAGTGCATACGCTGTTTGGCTTGAGGTGCGACCCAACGTGTAAAATCCAAGCTTCGGAGAGTTGAATCAGCTGCAGTTAAGGCTGTTGCATCAGCTGAAAGTGCGCTGGATTCACATTCTGTTTTCATTCTCGGTTCTGGTGACTTGTGGGTCATGGCTAACAGGTCTTTTGAATTGAGTTTCGCCTGAACACAGGGGATGAAATGGAATAGATTTCTTAAAAGAAGGGATTATATATTTCGTTCTTGGCCTGACCATATGCTTCTCAATCCTAAGCATGTATCGTATGTCTTGACGGTGTGGGAAACTACCTCAACACAGACTAACACTCGTGAGAATGCTCGGAAATCAAAATTTCGCAGTCTGACCGTTGCCCTTTGCGACTTTTTTTTCTGTCTTGTTCTTTGGAATGGTGAAGTCCTGGTATTTGCTTGGATTGATGTTGACGTGACTGTTGTCTGAACGTTGGAAGCATCTCATCCTGGTTTCCCTTCCAAAAGGACCAATCTAGTGACGAATGAGATTCGGTGAAAGACTTAGCACATCGGTCTCAGCTGCTTTTGGAATGCAAGTTCTTTGCCACTGCGTGAAAGAACGCTGCTACAGTTTGACTCGAACCATGTGAGTTGTAGTAAGCGAGAGATGTCTGTGATTGCGCACTGAAAGCATTTTGTCAGAATTGTTCAGAGGAAAATTCTCTTCTCTATGCTCTGCCAAGGTCACACGTTGGGTACACATTTCCTGCCACAATTTGAAGGGTGATCCCCTGCGGTGACTTTCGTGCCTCACGAAAATGATATTCTCCAACGTTCGTTCACTGTAAGTCGAATCGGCCTAATGGAGTCATGCACGTGTC
>JAAUYG010092907.1_pt1 | contig 11146 bp, 10 predicted proteins | sample 7278091 | NCBI WGS metagenome assembly JAAUYG01 (sample SAMN14350201, study PRJNA611818) | marine sediment metagenome | isolation source: surface marine sediment (0.6m) | place: French Polynesia: Moorea | collected 2018-08
TGCCAGTCAAGTTTAATGTGAGTGAGCCACTCTCGGCCTAGAAGCACTTCTTGGCCATCCGTGACAACATACATCTGTAGCTGATGGCATTGACCCTTATACTGCACATTTCCGGACAAATTGCGATTTCATGAGCTCTGCTGACATAGTCAAGCAGAACAATACCCTGTATACACTAAGTAATTATGTTACCCTCGGGGTCCAAATTGGTTATTTTCGCTCTAAAAACAGCCGTTTTCGAGATAAAAGTTTGTCGAAAATCGGAACTGCACCGAATGTCTTATACGGTTGTTGAAACTTACGTGTAACTGTTAAAATTATCCTATACACTAAATACTCACCCCAAAGCCTAAACTTTTGTTCAAACCAGCCATATTCAAAATGCAAGTTTTTCGAAAATTGGAAATGCATCGAATAACCCCCGAAAAGACCTTGGACACTTAACAGTCAAAAGCATCTACTAAAGCAAGTACTAAAAAAATCTTTTAGCAACTTTTGTACAGATCCTCCCTAGGAGCATGAATAGTATTAGGTGATTTTTTTGTAAATGAATCGGAAAAATCGGAAATACATCGAATGATGCTAGAAAAACCTGGAATACTTAACAGTCACAAATGCCCTGTATACACGAAGTGTTTACCCCGAAAGAGCAACGTTTGGCCCGTTTCGCTCTACAGCCGAGACGTTGTTAAGCTATTGCACATTTTATAATTCTCCATTTACTACAATGTTGAAGCATTCACAATAGAACAAAATATGCCCAAACTTCAAAATTTGAAACAAAAAATCCCAATTCTCTTAAAAAGGTTGGTACAGACCCTCTCTATAAGTATAGAAGAATTTTTGTAAGTGAATCTGCTGCGCACGTTCATAGGAGATGTCGTTTCAAAAGCTATTCTTTATATTCCCACGTTAACGAAAACAAAAAAGAAAATAATTAATAACTCAATGCATCAAAGTTTGAAAAACAACAACGACTAAAATTATCTGGATATATGGTGGATAGGTACGATTACCCCAAATTTGTCGTTAATTCCTTTCACGGTTTAAACCGAGAAAAGTTTTACAGACGGACGGACCGACGACAGACAGGTGACGACAGACAACGGACGCCCACGTGATGGTAGTAGCTCTGCTGTGTAGTAGCACAAAGCAGAGCTAAAACCCGTGTCCTTACGATCAGCTATCTTTAAATTTTCCATGTGTTGTCGGGTAGGCTAATCCAAAGTTTAGGTCTGTTAACGCTAAACTTTAAATCAACAAACAGCTGAAACTATAGTCTTTATCGTACCAGAACAGCTGTGATGTAACGATGTAGAAAAATGTTTAAAACCACACGAAGAATATGATCTACCCGGGAATTAAGGATAGCAACTTCGGCCCCTAACCCTATTTAGTACCACAGGAATGGGCCTGAGAAATACGACCGCCTCATAATGTTTTTTTTCCAACAGTTTTCCCAGTCTTTTGGGTGTCCCTTATTGTTCGCTGTATGTGTCGGTTGAATTTAATACAGCTTCACTATCAGTTCACGGTTATCAGTCGTCCGGTCAGAGGGTGTAATATGAACATATTCGACATCCTGGTCTGGTGCCTGTGGAAAGATCGTGAAGGTATGTGAAATCTACAACCCAAATTTTTCGAAGCCGCTTTAAATTTTTCCCAGATCACACTCTTGGCTGCGACACGGACGGTATCCACATCAGTCTAAATGTGCCGACACTAAGGAGGGTATACGGAATGACTGACTCGGACCTGCAGCATCTGGCTCTGGCTGACTCATCCTGCACCGGAAACGTATCAAGCGGAAATGATGTCACCTGGGATATCTCATTGACGGCGTGCGGCACAACGAGAGAGGTAAAGACAAGGCTTATTAGACTTGTGTCTACTGATTTGTGTTGAAAACAGGCAAGCAGTTCGACGAAGACATCCCACCGGCCTTGATAAATAACTGCTTGAACGTAAACAAGGTTGTGGCTCCCCCTCCAAAAATAAAAGTATTCTTTTGTGTCCATGCAACTACTGGACTAGTAACACCACATGCAATATAGCTTTATGTTTGTGTAATATAAAGGTTTGTTCTTACTTCATTTCATTTATTTTTTCAAGATTTTTTTGTCCAAAAATATCAGCCCGTGTACTTCGTAGAAAATCAGTGAAAAAAAAGGTGTTCTAGAGAGTTTCAGGCCCAGAAATTGATCAAACATCTCAAACAGCTTAAAGCCGTTAATTAATTAAGCTATCTTCACTCAGCTCAAGATTGATGATGAGTTCAATGTAAAACTAATTCAGAAAAAATACACTTTGGATTATCAGCCTCATACGAAGGTGTTCGGTGTTGGTATGGGTCATGTGTGATGAGGGAGGAAGTAAGAAAGTAAAGAAGGGAGGAAGGAAGGAAGCAAATAAATAAATAAATAAATAAATAGAAAGAAAAAAGCAAGAGGGAAGGAAGGAAGGAGAAAGGAAGGAACGGAGGAACAAACGCAAGAACGAACACACACACACACACACACACAAATAAATAAATAAAGGCAACAATGTCGCATTATGTTTATTCTTCTCTAAAGGGTCTCGAGGACTCAATTGTCTACAAGAACGCCATCACAATGCTTCCGGGAACAAACTGGGACGTAAGAGGTCAGTTGAACGTCACGTGCGTTATACCACGTGGCAGTCGCGTGGGCACAGCCTTCGTGGCCGTGCGCAGTGAGTTCAGCGACAGTCTGCTCACTCGTGGCAACGTCACGGTCGACATGTCTCTCTACACGGATGCCAACTTCCTGGAGAAAGCGGAAATTCCAGCTACCTACAGAGTCGGTCAGCCGATCTATGTCGGGGTGGATGTCATCTCTACCGATCTGCAGTTGGAAGCATCGTTGGAGAACTGTTCCGTGATTTCCTCTCCCACCTCTGCCCCGAGGGAGAGAGGAGGTTACACCCTGCTGGATAACAGGTAGAGACCAGCAAAATCAACACAGTTTTTAATGGAATTTTCGTCTGCTCTGTACTAGCTCTACTTTGTACTTCTGCACAGAAAAGTTACTGTCAAAAAAGTTACTGTAAAGTTGCTCGTCCGTGATTAAAACCATTTTTCTTGGAACCGTCACGCGATTTATTAAATACCAAATGTTGCCGAAAGTATGTATCCACCATATCTCCATATCTTTTTCTTTTTTCTTTCAAAATTTGAAGGTTTTGAGTTTTATACGATTTTGTTATCGTTTTCGTTAAAATGTGACCATTTTTTTTTTTGGGGGGGGAGGGATTTTCAAAGCGCGTCTCCTCTGAAAGTACACAACAGATTCATTCTCGAAATTTTATGCTCACTCCGAGGGAGGGTCTGTACCAAAGTTATTCAGAAAATTGCTAAATTTGACATATGGATTATATGGAGAAAAGCCTTGAAACGACGACACCTCTGAAAGTGCACAACAGTCGCTCCCAAATATTCATGTGTACTCATGGGAAGGGACTAAAATTTGGGCCCCAGGGGTAAGTACTTAGCATACAGGGTACCTATGCTCTTAAGTATTCAAGGTGACTCTGATGTCATATGGTGCATTTCCGACAACCTTGTATTTCGAAAACGGCTGCGACTAGAGCGAAAGGGACCGAAATTCTAGTCTCGGGGGTAATTACTTGGTGCATGTAGGGTACTTCTGACAGTTAAGAGTTTAAATTTTTTCTGGGGGCATTCAGCGCATTTCTGATTTCAACAAACATATATCTCGAAAACGGATCGTTGGTGAGCAAAACAGAATGACACTTGATGTTCCAGAAACATATATGTGGTGTACCCGTGACCTTGTAGTGTTCAGTGTCATTTGGGGGTCATTCGGTGCGCCTGTCTCAAAATGTGTTTAACTTGAAGGGGGTGGCCGTACAGCAAAAACATAGTAACATAGGAACATAGGAACGCTAGTATAACATATATGGGATTACGATCATTCACCTCAGCTGCACAGCTAATATCTATTTGGCAGGCATAAACCTAACTCTAGAAAATAATCAAGCACAGATGTATGGCGTCTTGGGCTCTCATGCTCTTGTTCAGGTATGAGGGTTAGGGGCTTGTCATAAACATAGAAGGAAACAACAAATCCAAATATAAACACATTTGCCCGGCATGAATTTCAGTACGCTAGGTTTTTCTTTTATTAAAAGTTAAACAGTAACCACCATCTGCTGTTAAACTATATCGCGTTAGGTGTCGCTCTGATGAAAGTGTGCAGTTGCACACTGCGCCCCCTGGTATCAACGCCTTCAGCTTCTCTGCCGCTCTCATCGACGACAACGTCCACGACTCTCTCTATGTCATCTGTGACGTCACTATCTGTGCCTCTGGCTCAGCTGTTTGCAGCAGGACTTGTGCCCAGCCTGCCGGGACCTCATCTCGCTCCAGAAGGAATGTTCTCTCGGAGATAGAGGAGGACGTACATCTCTGGTTAGGACCGATAGGTGTACAAGGTAGGTGTTAATTGCAAGTATATAAATCAAAGTTTAAAAAAAAAGACAAAGGAAAGCAAGTAAACGGAAAGAACTGAATATAAACAAAAGGGATCAAAGCGAAAGAAAGTATGTTAATAATTAAGCATCGATCGATCGATCTCGATAGATCGATCGAGATCGATCGATCGATCGAGAGAGAGAGAGAAATAAATTGGAGAAACACAGAAAGACAAAAACAAAGCCCCAATTACTTGACCGAAGAAGGAAAGAAGGAAGAAGGAAAAAACTGATGAAAGCCAGAAAAGTATCGTTATATTCGAAAGAAAGAAAGAAAGAAAGAAAGAACCGATCTAGCTAGTCATAATTTGCTGTTGTAGGAAATTACATAATTTGGCATCATGCTATTTCAGCTGTCAGCCACTTCCCTGGTTGGCTGTGGCCCACAGGTTTCGCTATCACTCTAACGGTCGCAATCGCCCTGGCAGCCGCCCTACTGGTGACACGATCCCGGAGAGGCCCCTACCAACTGCTGGTGGACGACGGAAGCTCAGCAGTGGAGATGACAGAGTACTAGAAAAGCGAGCTAAAGCTAACTGAACAACGGAAGTGTCATTGTGACATTGGGTTTATACTCGTTGTTCTTAAAATATACTGAAGAATAGCCAGTCAAATTGTGATGATTAAGCTCCTGTCGGTTATGGCTAATCGCTCCATGTATGTAAAACATCATTGTTGAGCCTGTCTTTGTGCATTCACTCCAAGTCTGTAACTCTAACCCTGCCCGCATACCAGTACACGAGGTACAGTGTATAGAGTTTCATAACAAGTCTATATATGTACGTATTCTAATTTAAACATTTGGAGTATACCCCCAAACCGCTAGAACTGGCAGCAACCTAGGTGGCATAGTGGTGTAGGTGAGTGCATTTGGTGAACACCTGTGATCTATCATCAACCAATATTTCGAAATATAAAATCACCAAGGCTGGTCTGCTCATGGTGATTTACCGGCGGCTGGACTCAGACACACCACCAAGTAACACCATTTCCACCTGGTGTCGAGACTTTTTAATGTAGATCGTGCATGCAAGGGCACGCTGAGGAGACTCAATTTGCATCTGGAGCGAAAGAGCACGCAATATGAAATTAGTGTTGGAAAGCATACTGGAAGTGCGTTTTGTGGCCGTCTGTTATCTGGTCGGGAAATATCACTACGTATTTATCTACTTATAAATATAATTGTTGTATTGGTCATTTTTGTATTGCCCACAGATCATTAGTTTTCTATCATTTTGTTGCATTGGAAACGAAGCTCAATAAAATTACATCAGCCATTGCCTTTTCTAGTTAATCTTCTTGTACATGTGTAAAGGAGATGCAAGTCCGCCGTTAAGTATGTCGGACAGCCATGCATCTAGGACTGAGTGGCCTGTTTGAGTAGGATCCCCTCATCTGCTTCATATGGAGATGTACGTCGCTCGGAACAACCCGCACTCCTAGCGAGCACGTCGTCTTTAACGGGAAGGCAATTTCTATAACATTTGATGGTGCCGCACAATTGCTGATTAGGCTTAATTAGCCGGAGGTTCCAGCTTTTCGATACGGCACAGCGATGGTACCACGACGTTTATTCAGACGAATTTTCTCAGCAGATCCCCAAAGAAGTGACCGGTGGCTGAGTTCACCTCGCGCTTATTACAGCAATAGAGCCATTGGTTACAATGAACTATATTTGTGGCAAAAATATAAAATAAGAATATCGCAGATAATTACTAAGATACTATCAGATATTCTCCATTCCATTTCATTCATGTCGTATGAAAATCCGTCCACACAGTTGAGCCGGCAGCAAAGAATGCTCCATAGTATTGCTGATAAACACGCTGATACACTGCCGTAACGTTTCGATTAAACTCCATCATAACTTCCGGCTGGGTCAGAATGTCACAAGACACGAACATCTCACTAGCACTTCAACAATATGGCAGACGAAAGAGACGTCTGAAAATGCTGTTATATATGAAACACGTTATTTAACGAGACTTTTTCTTGGTATCATGCCAAATATACCATGATAATGCATATTAGTACAGCATGGGCTAAAGAGTCCCAGTTAACGTAATATTATTCAATGAACGTTGAGCAAATGTTCAAACAGAATTAGATTAACATGGAACCTTTCAGTTTCCGAGTAACGTGTTTAACACATTCTCTGTATTCGACTACCCGGGATTTGCTCTACTTAGCTTATTGTAATTACTATGAACCAAACAAAGGTCCACAGCAGGAGACTTACGTCCCTTGAGACGGAAAAGCATACAGATTTGCCGCCACCTTATAGAAGACCATGCTCAGCCGCATATTCTTCACAACAGTTTAACAGCCGCTGCAGTCCAGCACCGGTAATTGACAGAAGGCAATGGCCATCTGCGTGTACTCTAAATGGTTGAATCAATGTCCATCTAACTTGTTCAATATATTAACAAGTTTTGACAGACACATGCGAAGATCATCCACACAATAAATAAAAAGCGCTGGCGATACAATTCCACCCTTGCTTGACACCATTTGTCACATAAAATGGTTCAGTAATATGGTTATCCCATGTAACTTTCAGCAATTGCATAGAATACCAAAAAGAGATACAAATCTATCCATGTCATTTATAAATTACCATAATTATGCAACGGACAGCCCACAGCCACTGGCTTAGGTTGACTTGCCTTACGTTGTAAAAGTAATTACATCGAGAGTTCATTGGCGGTACTGATACCTTGTACAATTTAAAATAAATTCCTACTGTCTACTACTGCTGTTTTTCTTCTACTTCTTCTACTGCTACTGCTGCTGCTGCTACTACTACTACTACTACTACTGCTGCTGCTACTACTACTACTACTACTACTACTATTACTATTACTATTACTACTACTACTACTACTACTACTACTACTACTACTACTACTACTACTACTACTACTACTACTACTACTACTACTTGTGGTCGTTCTGGTGGTGGTGGTGACTGTTGTGGAGGTAGGTGGTAGCAGCAGCAGCAGCAGTAGTAGTAGTAGCAGCAGCAGCAGCAGTAGTAGTTTAAAATCGTTTAATCCGGTATGTCTGACTTGCCAACGATTCAGATTCAGGCTACGAATAAAGGGTAATCTACCTGAGGTCGTTGATTTGGCTTTGTTTTTGTAATCGTGTAGCCAACCTGAAAACTGAGGACCTGTGTAGTTGTAGCTGTAGCTGTAGCTTATGATTCAACACTATCACTAGCTTTTTTGTTGAACTATTGTCGTTCAGTGTTTTAAAGGTAAATGATCAGCACATTCTACAGAAAGCTTTGCATGCACCATGTCTGATTTGAATTTGTTCATGATATTCTCTTAGTTTCTTTACCTAGGAATATGTGTTCGGAGAAGTCACAAATTTCACACGTCAAAACTATCAAAAAAAAAAAGAAAAAAAGAAAAGAAAGAAAAATATCAACTTGCAGTCACCAAAATATGTGGATATCCTGGGACAGTACCTACAAATGTTACACATTACCAAGATTTTATATGTTGAATGTAAATTTAATTTTAAATTTCAGTGTGAAAGTGCGAAGATATACTGTAATATTATGGCATGAATATGTTGAGAAATGCAAGCTTGGATCATGCTTTAAATGCATGTTGACTGGCAATTGGATTAAGCTGAGTGGCAAGGTTCTTGGGCCTCTTGTTTCTCTTTTCCGTTTTGTTGAGGCGATAAGATAATTAATAAGTACTTCGATAATTTTTTCTCCATTAGAATACTGTTCCCCTCGGGGGTGTTAATGCATGGTATAAATATCATGAAATAAATAAAATTCATGGTATCACAAGAAACCGATACTTAAGGGTTATTACACTTATTCGGCGATTTACTTGTGTATGCTCGAACAGCTGGAGATTTCCGGACTCACAAGTTCGTCCTGGATGCAGCTGTTCGTGCGTACACAAACAAATTGATGAATAAGTGTGATGACGCTATTATTATATACACTTCATTTCAAACACGTTAAGGGGCATTAATTCGTATTTTAGACAAGCAAAGGCCAATTTCAGACGGCCCTGGTTGAAATGTTACTTTTCTTTAGGGCATAACAACGCCACAGAACCTTGGTAACGCCGTCATCGTGTAATTAACTAAAGTCATCGTAAATAGAGCTATATATTGTACGATCGCTCCAATGTTAAAGTATAAGGAGATTTGCAGGCATAATAATAATACAGGTTAATTACAGAGCTAAATTCAGGTTTAATGAGTAGGTCCCTTTTAGAGGTAGAGCGAGAAAAAAGAAAGGCAAATACCTGCCAATTTTTAACAAAGCTACCAAATTTATTGTGCCAATGTTTTGAAGATTAGTACATACAATATGGAGAGCAATTATAAGCATGCCATTGAAATGTTAGTACCTGGTACATCTAGCAGGATAGGTACTATATAAATAAGTTCATTTCTTCGTAATCAGTTCACATTAAATTTTCTGTATTGCAACCAGAACTTCTACTTGTGTACAGTTTTTTTTTTACAAAATTGTCAAACACAATACAACTTATGGAATGAATTTTACAATTCTACTCTGTAAACTGAATAATCACCGATAATAATACATTTTATATTAATGTAGGTACATAGAAAGAAAAAAAAACACTGTGCAGTACAACAAAAAAAAAACTGCAAGAAAAGCGAAATGCTCACATTTAGTTCTTATTCACAGTATAAATATTTGATGATTTCATTCAGTATATTACATTCAGGAACCCGGTCTCCAACAGAGCCTTAGTTCATCTCTTCATAGCACAAAGTCTCTAATTACCCCTGCTCTTAGTATTTCTAATTCGCTTGCCTCTACCGGGGAAAGACGAAACAACCTTTGTTCAAAATACTCTCAATTTATTGTACCTGTGTGGAGTTTGGTTTAAGATACTCTATGTTTTGAATCGCTTCTATATACTGCTAGTTTGGCACACATGCCAACACATTTGTTCTTGTTATGAATTGCGGAGTGAAGAAATTTCATAAAGCGCATCTGAAGTTCTTTTTTCTACATTATTCCAACCCAGTGTCAGAATTACAACGCAGTCTTGCTGGAATATACAACTTGGGAACTGGCTTGAGCTATGCTATAAAAATTGCGTACATTCCACAATCCAGAGTCATAACCCCAGATCTGTGCCCCATATAAGGACATACAGTGCGCAATAAATAAGCGGTATTTAACATCGATAGGAGCAAACCAGAAATTTGCGATTAGAGCACTTATTTTGGTGTTGAAACTACGGATAACCTTCTCAGCAGACTGACGTGATATATAATATGTCTTTATTCGTACCCAGAGTACACTGACAACATTTGCAACAGTTTAAATGTACATGCCTCATATCTCTCTTCTACAAGCCATATTAAACTCATGCATTTCATGGTGACCCATGTCGAGTTTCGAACGTCGCTCGATGTCGTTCTGCCCGACGCTCTAACCATTCGGCCACCGGGCAGGGACAAAATCGTATGTGGATAATATTCCCCAGATGTTCTACAAATTCAATGGCAATTAGAACTTGATCATCAAATTCCATCCTCTCTGTAGGCTCATACTTCCCATCGGCTCTAAATATAACAATTTTACTCTTCGCTATATTTTATCATATTGACGGGAAAATTCGTTAAACATTCTAAGCATGGCCCTTAATACATATTTCAAGAACTGTCAACAGCATATAAAAGCACCCATAAAATATCTGCCAAATAACAGCCATATTTTTTTTGTTTCTGTATCAAAAGGACCCTTTTTCTATTAGAACTCTAAATACTTTAACATACTTTTGTTTATCGAAAGCTTTGCTAGCGTCTATAAACACTGCATAAACACTGTTCCCTTAGTATTATAGTAATTGATAGCCTGCCCAATAACATAATGTACATTGCGTGGTCGAGTGTTTGCTCTTATATCCAAATTGTAAATCTTATGTAGACAATACTTCTTCATTTCTTCCTAGGACAACTTTATCTAACACCGCTCAAGACAATCCTTCTGTAAATTGTAGAGTCAAAAAACCGTGTCCTTATTTTTTTTTCAATTGGTATGATTGTGCGTAATAGCATTTCACCAGAGACGCACCGCATGATGCAATCGCAGCAAAAAAGCATAGATATACATGTATGTGTACAGCCTTCCAGATCCATATTTAAAATAGTCGCTACAGAGACCCATATTACCATCGTGTTTACCACTTTAATTTCATCTCCTTAACAGCACTTTTACCTGATTAACATTAATTACACGTCTATTATAACATAACCATTTTATAAACACAGTAGTTACTCTGTCATTAATAATTCATCCTGTACTTCATCCAGTACCCCCGCCATCTCTTCTTTTCGTACAACAGAGGGTTTTACATTAAGCTGTATACATTTATACAAGAAGCGCAACATTAAGTGCATTGTATATACAGTGAAACCTGGGAATTAGGGACACCAAAGGGACTGCCAAAATATGTCCTGAATTGTAAGGTAGTCTTATTTCTCAGGTTCATTTCTATATACTAAATAAACCTAGGGACTGATTCAGAAGTAGGTGTCCTTAATTCCCAGGTTGTCCCTATTTCTCAGGTGGTCTTAAGGACAGGTTTTCTTGTACTGAAATATGTTTATCGCGCCA
>JAAUYG010221482.1_pt1 | contig 11144 bp, 7 predicted proteins | sample 7278091 | NCBI WGS metagenome assembly JAAUYG01 (sample SAMN14350201, study PRJNA611818) | marine sediment metagenome | isolation source: surface marine sediment (0.6m) | place: French Polynesia: Moorea | collected 2018-08
AAAAACGGATCCTTCCGTTTTACATCATTTTTTTTTTTTAAAATAATGTTAATTTGTGTTGTGTCTATTCCCCCCCCCCCCCCCCCCCCGAATGTTAATCTGCTCTCCATCTCCACAGTAACACGCCATGTTTACTAAGGTCGTTGCATTGGTAAGGTCTTTCTTCTTAACCAGCCTGCATGACTACTTCCCTGACGTTGTTCTCCATAGCTTTCTCCATAAACCAAAGCCGACTGCTTTCTGGGTGTTGAGCTTAAATACCCTCGGTCAAGCAAGAGCACCATCAGGAAAATCGCTTGTTTGTACTGATTCATAGGAGATAAATTGCGATTAGGAACTAAACAGTGCAGTGCCTAATCACCATGTTAGTGGCGCAGTGGCCGTATTTACAAGTAAAGTAACAGTAAATTTAAGTTTATGGTGTCAAGTACTTGTCATGATCAAAGTCTATATTTATACAATTGAAGGAAATTCTAGCACTCGTTACCTTAAATCTGTTAAATCAGAAGATCGCTTTACAATTACAGGCCCTAAACAAGATGTATACCACCATACACACCAAATTCGTACTGAGCGCTTAACAGAATTACAGACGTTTTCACTTCATTGGGTAAGAATGGTTTGCCCCAGCACGGGCCTAATCTGTGGGATCTTGCACAGTGTTATTTCGTCGTGATATCAGTGAATCCGCCAAATCCACTAAAGTTGATTTGCACCACCCCGTCAGAGCATAGTGTAAAGAACGGTTTCTGAGTAAAAATGTTAAAGCTGATGATAGATACATGATTGAATGCTTCCTGGTTAAACTAACATTGCTGGCACGAGACATTTTTAAAACTTATTGACTTTCAAATAGATATTTTGTAGGAGGATCACATCTAAATTAGGCATCGAAGCATGCATATTTCATAGAGTAATATTTATTTATTTATTTATTTATTTATTTATTTATTTATTTATTTATTTATTTATTTATTTATTTATTTATTTATTTATTGTTATAATGTAGGTCCATGCAGCTTCCTGATAAAAGAGTATATGCACACCTGTACAGGAGAGGACTTCAACCACAACATTGAACCAACATCACATTTTCTTCCATCAATATGTTTTTATATTCCGAAGTCGGGCCAAGAGCCTATCGGTGATGAGACATGTTGATTAAACGACTTACAAGCACGTGACTGTGAATTGGCATCGGAGTCACGCCTTGGAGCAAGTGGGACAAATAAAGTCCTAAGGGTATTATATACCCTCTTGATCCATAGGAAAGACAGGAGCTTGAGAAGAGCTGAGAGAAGACTTAAATACCAAGAGGAATTAATCTAGTAGCTTAGTCCCTTATCTGTGTCACTCTGGATAATGGATAAACGCGGCTCAAGTACACAGGTAGTGGCTTTGTAGAAATTAAAGTCAATATCAGTGTATATCAAATGGCCCCAGATCCCAACCCCCCCACTGATATCATGTACAGACGTTCCTTATCAGGGTCCGTCTAGTGAATAAGTGTGACTGCAATGGCAATCAGTATTTCGCAGGTGATGCCTAGTTATATTAGTACATGTATGCTATTTTGTAGGTAGGACAAACGGTAGCTGTTATGATGTGTCGCTGGTGGATCGTCGCTTAACGAACACAGTAGATCAGAGCTATGAGTCATATCATGAGCTATTAGAGACATGTGTTTACCTTGGAAAATATTTTTAAAAGTTAATAGACATATTAGAGAAATGCTAAGCAACTATGACCTTAATGTTTCATATAGTACAGTATATTCCGGTTTGTTGACAAGCTTTGTTTCTCCGTCTGGTCACGGAAACAGATGTTTACTTAATCTATCAGCCCCCTACATTATCACCGTCTGGGATGTCGGGGACCTCTATCACTGTATCAGGTCATCAATTAATCTGTCTGAATGGCCCCAGACCAAGGGATGAAGGAGGCGACTGACTGCAAGGTCAGTGACAGGAAATGGAATTCCTGTTTGCTGACTTGAGGGAAACTCGCATCTCCAGACGGCTATAGTGGCGTCAGTGCGTCAGTGTGAGTTCGGAACCAAGCAGACGTGTCTACGGAGCTCTTATATTGCAGAGTTTGGCAAATATATAAAATGACACAAATCAGTAACAATGGTATCCTTAAGAACAACAGTAACAGGGGCATCATGTGAATTAATAATAGTAATAATTCTAACAGTAAGGGTACCAACAGCAACAGCAGTGACAGCAACACACGCAATAAGAACAACAGAAGCAGCAGTAAGCGTAACAGTAATAGAACAAACAGCACTAGTAACAAAATCAATTGAAGGATATAACTTCAGCAACAGAGATAGTAGCAGTAACGGCAGTTGTGATCACCCGAGGCAGCAACGGTAACCACGCCAATAACAAAACCATAACAATCGCAATAAGCCCCAAGCAGCAACAGTGCCAACAGTATCCACCACAGTAAAAGTAGCAGCATACATTTTATATTTTTGAATGTCACTTATTTTTTGTATATATATTTTATATTTGTGTAAGACACCCAGCTCGTTACCAAATTTGCTATCTGGGTGTCGGTCAACTTTTTTTTTCTTTCATATGAAAGCATGTAAATTGTTTCATGTTATACAAAAGGTGAGAAAATAAACTTTCCATCTATCTATCATACAAAACCGCAGTATCACTACTGAAATATGTCTGATAGATAGTTCACTGCCACTGTCCGGGGAGGTTACAGCTGCTCCCACCTTGTCAGCAAAGAGCGTAAACAGAATCAATTTACGCTCTCTGGTGTCAGGCACTCTACTAACATCAGGGGATATCTGCTCGGTAGCTCGTCATGGAACCGTACAATACTGCAGCAGTGGGACTGACAATCCGCTCAGTTTTAGCAAGGCCAGTTGAACCTGGCTCGAGAATGCTCGAGTTATCTTAATTTGCTTTATTCGCCTTGTTTCAGTCTACTTTGGCATCCTCACTATAACGTTCTAGGCATCTTCGAATCACATAGATAGTCTATAGATAACCTTCTCACGCCATTTCACCGAGTAAGTAAGTAATTTATTTCCAGAATATACGATAGTATACAATAGATTCAGTGGAAATGGATACATATAAAAAGTACATTCTAGTGGGTACCTTTCTTGAGCCAATTGAGCTATAAACTGTACAATTAGAGATCTGGATAGGGGTTTCATATCTGCTCAAACCCGTCCCGTGTACCGGCCTAGAGTGGCTTTATGCGACACTCTGTGTTCACCCATTAAAAGTTCCAAACAAGTTTCCCAGTGACCCAACAGGTAGCACCACCCTGACCTATATTCCGGAGTTAACGTGACGTCACAGTTGTGTGCCACCTCGTGGTTACCTTGACGCGTAACTTAACACGTGACACCCCGCGCGTCAAGATACACGTAAAGCCAGATGGGACCAAATCTCACACCCTTGTCTAAAACTACTCCGCCTGTAATTTAGCCGGCAGGTCCAGTTGTGTATTATGCTGTCTGCCAGCACGCCTTTTCCGTGTTTTCTCGGCCAGTGCAGTAATGGCGTACTTTCTGAAGACTTGTTAATAGCACGGCAGGTCCACTCCCTGTGGTAATCAACTCAGTCCGACCAGTCGCTGTGGTGGGTTGTGCTCTTAGATAATCACTGAGCTATACACATTACCGTTGGCTGGTGGTATTTATCCATCTCCAGTCTTTGGCGTGATGAAGGGACCGGGGACAGACTACGAACTGCTGACCTACATACACTTTAATGATTTTTTCACATGCTAAGATGGAAGGAAGCAGCTACGACTATTTCTGCTAATTGCTGCTATTAATTACTGCTATTGTCTCAATTGTGGCTACTAGTACTTTTACCATTATTGCTCATATTTGTTGTTGGTGCCACTACAATTATTGTTATCACTACTATGCGTACTCCTTCTAGTGCTATACCTACTACTGCTGTTAATTACTGCTGCTGTTATTTATGCTCTTGGTGCTACTACTTTTATATTTGTTATCACAATAATGCTTCCACGGCGATGCCAAAAGTTCAGATGGCTTAACCTTAACATTCTGTAATAAGTATCAGAAAAGCTGTTGTTGCTACTATTACTGCTACTACATTTATATTATCTTCCAGAATAATATTTCAAAGGTCCAGATTTCAGCCGTCTTACATTTTAGCATCTGTAATATTTAACAGTTGAAAAGGGTGTTTTATAAACGTTCTGTTTACGCAAGCCTTCCGTAAGTGTGTTTCCATCCCATACAGTAAAGCGTCTGAAGTGTCGTGGTTTCATTGGCCTCTTATAATTCTCTCAGCCTTAAGGTTTGTAAGGGAGATTTACAATCCATTTTATAAGAGGTTGGTTTTATTTATTTGCTTCAAGACAGAACATGACAGAACCACAGACTGTTCCATTCCCGTCCTAACGTTTATTTACCGTCCAGGAATACATCTACGAACACATTTCAAATACACTGACGGGGTACCCATACTATCAACCATCCGAGTATCCGCCACACCCTACTTGCCTAACCTCAACATTTGTAATGGAAATGCTCTTTTTTCCATGATTAGAGGCAGCCGAGCTCCCCGACGGCTTGGGACATTCTATCTGTGTAATTACTCCAGTGTAATTGTTGTTAGTGTGAATGAACCAGCATGGCGTGAACATCTCCCTCACAAAAGAAGGTGGGTTTCAATTTCCAGGGCAAAATGACTCCAGAATGTAATATGTTGGGGGACGGGAGCCGGGCGACTTAAAGAGGTGCCAATCACACGTCGTATTTAATCCAGATAGGCTGAGGGGAGGAGAAGGTCCAGTGATCTGCCGGGGCAGGCAATGGAAAAGAGACCTAGCCGAGGGTAACGGCATGTATGGTCGGAGTCCTGAACACGGAGATCACTATCAAAGATATGCTAATAACGCTAAGCGATTCCCAATAAACCTGGTCGGCCTCACCATACCGATCGTCATGACTGCAGGGCACAGTCAATGCTGTTAGAATAGAAGGAACTAGAAATACTAGGTGCGCCATCTGGTGTCTTGAAATAAAAGCATTTTGACTACAGAATGTTGAATGATGGTTAGGAAACAATTGTGACTACTGGTGTCTTTGACAACATAAACAATCCAGCATTTAACCTGCCGATGATGGCTAATGTCTATCTACACCAATATTTGTCTCTTAATTTTATGGCAAAGGGTTAATGTGAAGTACAAAATACGACAAACTTGGCCTATCATATAAAATATAGACCAAATAAAAGAAGTACAACTTTCAGAAGCTGATTTTAATATTATCAATATAGTTTCAATTTTCTAAGGACTTGCCCTGGCGTCCGATGATCGATAGAGCCCCTTGCGGAAGTCCACAGAACGTTAGTACAAGTCACTCAATACTAAAGTCACCCCATACTTAATTAGGGAATTACCTTAATTCCAAAGTACCGAAATTTTACAGCTACGTATGTACTTGTCACGTTGGGTGCAGCAATGAGAAATGTAACACAACGTATAGGGGCAATTTAGGAGTATAAGGACTGGCCTGTAAACTGTAATTGCAAAAGCTCTGTGTGACAGTGACAATCAGTGTGGCATGTAAGGCTATATGACAACTGTACAGCAATGTCACTGGATATAACAGTATGACAGTGACAAGAGGTTTCACAGTGGCGAGCGACGCCACCCTGAGAAATTAGTATATATATAACATTCAATTCTGGCAGTTTCAGATGATAACACAGTTCCAAGCAGAGTGTGGTCGCGTGGTTAGGTGTGGTCACGTGGTTGACACGCTAGTGCCTTAGCGTAAGGACATTTAAGGCCTAAAGAAGAAAAGTTTTGTTTATTGTCTTGTATACATTTTCAAACTGATGCGTCAACGAATTTTTCTCTGTATGTTTTTCAGATGCACGTATGTTTTGTTCGCATCACAACATAGGAAAAGGAGCTGTAAAAGACAGATTTTTAATCAAAACTACATTACTATTGAAAAACAAGGTAGGTCAATATGCTGATCGGAATTGGATTATTGCATACAATTGCATACATTGAATTCTCCAAATATAATCTCTCTCACATGAAGACATACTAATTGAAGTGATGATTTTTATTACACATCTATAAAGATGGCTGCATGCTGCAGTCACAAAGTAAGATATTAAATATTCTTTTTCTCCAAATATATCTATTCTCTCATCTATCAAGATTTGAATACAGACCGATAAAACATATATAGACTGTTTATTACATGAATACATTCTACAAAATTATGGCCTATAGCCAAAATTAAGGACATAATATCTGCACTACGTAAACCTGTCGATCCAAAGTTTCATATCTTTTTTATATCGAACAGCCTTCAAAGATAAGCTCGTTAATATGGGCATAAAGATCAGATCACTTGCTACTATAATTATTCTCATTTGTTCCGCACGAGACACCGAGGCAACGGAGAACTTGTTGAAGAGTTCACCCTGTTGGGTTATCAGGGAGTTCCGCATTTCGCTTCTCAGGAATAAAAGCCAGCTGTAGACTGGCCGGACGGCATTCCGGCAGTTGGCTGCTACAGATCCCATACAGGAATGATAGCACCGGGTTAGATGAACTACAACACTTCAGTCCTCCTTTCAGGCCCACTGGCCGTGAACTGCCACCCCCTCTAGTAATTATAGCCCATAGAAATAGGGACAAACCGATAGATCAACTGGACACAGCCATTTATTTAGATGATATAGGACGTACTGGCTCAGCGAGCAAAGCGTCGACACAATGGGATCACTTTGTTTGAACACTTTTATGATATTCCAAGAACGATATATACGGTGGTCACTGGGAATAGCAGTGGGTGGCATAAAGTGCTTACCATCTCAGTGGCGGGATTGGCACGCAAATTGGAAGTGTCGCCTCGAGATTCTTACTGATATTGGCGGTAACTCTGGTGGTAGTGCATGGGGAATATCTTGGCAATGCGTACATTCTCTAGTTTCCCTTTTGACTACAGCAATGCCAGTAGCCGCTCCGGACAGTGATAACAAAATGGACAAAGGCTCGGGGATAATGGTGTGTCGGAAGAAGTAATTGATTATTATAGTCCTATGTCCCCATAGTATCTGATTGTCAACGATTGAATCTTCATAGTCAAGTTCGTAAACAATCGGACAGTTTTCGAAGGTGATACCCTGCCAAAAGATGCTGTTGGGGCGTAATATACTAGTTGAGTCCTAAAAGGACACGGTATATGCCCAAAGCAGACCTGTGATGAATTACGAATCAGGGGGTGTAAATGCAATTGTCCATGTGCTTTAAGGAATAGTGGGACAAGATGTCAACAAACACTGGGGGTTTATATAGTAGATGAAACTACGAACGTAAACCTAGATGCATTTGTCGACCTTGAGTGTTATCGTTTTAGCATTTCTATGCGAGAGAGTTCTGTTAATTCTGGATTCCTTTAATAGTTTTGAACACTTCGTACACGATAAAATCGCCCGTGTTTAATTCACATTTACTGACTTACAATGCAATGAACATGTCTCATGCACGCATTAACTTCTCACATGTCTGTGTATCAGTACTTGGGTAAATAAGAATGGCCTTGCGTATTCAAGAAAATATATCACTGAGCGATAATACAGGATTCGGTAAGATGCGCTTCTACAACATTTATGTTCCAGAAGTTAGTCAGCGTTAGGGCTATATAAAGCCCCAAGCCAGCCTCTGTGTGCCCCCCCCCCCCCCTTCCCCAACCACGGTCCTGTGCAATTCACTAATTCGTGGCCTTAGAACAGCGCAATGAAATTAGGAATTGGAGAGTGAAATAACTGTAGTTATATTTGACGACTGAATTTAGTTTCCATCCATGCACTTTTTTCGACTTTAAATTAAACGGATATAGCGCGATGACTATTCATTGCGGTGGCTGATACTTTAATTTATTTTTCTTACAGTTTGCAACTTCTTTTTCTCTTTTCTTGTTCACTGTCAGGACGGCAACATAGCTACTGCCAGGGCAGCAACTTAGCCACTGCCAGGGCCGGAACTTAGCCACTGCCAGGGCCGCAACTTAGCCACTGCCAGGGCCGCAACTTAGCCACTGCCAGGGCCGCAACTTAGCCACTGCCAGGGCCGCAACTTAGCTACTGTTAGGACCGCAACTTAGAACAACTTAGCTACTGTCAGTACAGCAACTTAGCTACAGTCAGTACAGCAACTTAGCTACTTACAGGGCAGCAACTTAACCACTGCCAGGACAGCAACTTAGCTACTGTTAGATCAGCAAGTCTCTTTCTGTCTGCAATCATGTTAACTTTATGTCATGCTAGTGTTGCCCTAGCCCACAATAGTAACAGTTGACAAACATGAATGACAATTAAACGTGAACCTAATGATGAGGACACTGGCTGAACCCTATGACCTTCAGGCCAGACACCAGTAACCAGTTTCATTCCCACCGCAAGAACACGGTCTAAAAGAGGCAGTAGAAAGCACACAAAATAATTATGTTGCCGGCATGACACGCCGATATCCAGGAAAGCCAATGGAAACTCTTTGGTCCTCTCCGGGCTCATAAACTTTCCTCGAGACTTTTGTCTTCCGGCTGTGTTCGCTTCCTGGTTTGGTGGTCGGTAAAGCCCTGAGGCGCCAGCCGTCCGTGGGATTGCCCACTGCAACTATAACTGGGACCAGTCACGCGGGTTCACAGGAAAAGTTGTCTCCAAGGAAAGTGTGTCATATAGGAGGACAATGAGAGATGTAAAGATTGCAGAGGATCTCAGACATCATTTTAAGTCTTCATGTATTTATATCATGATAAAATGCAGTTGCATTCGCTGTTATCTGAAAGGCCAGACTTAGCTATTCCCTCGACTATCCTTAACCTTTTCAGTCATTTTTTCATCCATTCCCCAGTTATGTGATGTCTGTTAACCCCTTTGTCAGACATGGGTCGTCTGTATGCCCTCAGGGTGACGTCACCCTCTAGCAGTGTCACCATGACGATGTAATATTTCATAACGACGTCCCTGGCGAATATCGTATTCACTGGCTAGATCTTACAGTATTTTGTTCCAAGTGAAAGTGACAGGGACCTCCGATCTGCAGTTTGGTACATATTTCCCACCAGTAACTTCTCCCACCCCCCACCCCCACCCTCCACCCCGTCCAAGGTGAAAACATTCAACGTTACATGTAACCATTAATATGCAATTGTTTGCCTGTTGAGAACCTCGCTAAGTAAATCCAAGTTTAAAAAAAAAAAAAATAATAATAATAATAATAAATATAAAAAATAGGAACGTATTAAGTACACTTAAGGAGTTAACTATATAAATTTTAACAGTTTAATATCACCTTAAAATGTACATGTTCTAAGTTTCCAAAATATTAAAAATCATTTTTTTTCGCCAGATGCAATGCGGCTGTAACTCTATTATTAATATTAATAAGAGTAATGTTCATGGTGATTCCACAGTATCGTTATAACCAGTGTACTTTTCATAACGACTCTTACCTCTTAAAAAACACAAACTACGTGTACTTTGCTGGAAACCTTGTTATTCATTGCCAATCACACATTCCTCGCTGCTGCGGAATTTCAATTAATCAACTAGGCACCAGACCTGTAGTTCCCCTCCACACTCTGTGGTGGTAGCTAGATTGTGTGGAGATAGCACTGACTGTTAGCCTGGCAGGCTGTGGGGCCGGAGATGCCGTGATATCACGGTATCCCAGTCGCAGATAATCCACCAAACACCGTCATTACGGGCTGTTGCCAGCTGATACCGCCCTACGGTGAACCGCCGCAGATACCGGCGCTAAACGCCTGTTATGTAAGAGATGAAACGCTGTCGTGTCCCCAATTTGCGGCGGTAATCGGGCAAACTGAAATGGGAGGCTCGACTGAGGCCTAACTTAGGGGAAGTGGGAATTGTTTGCGCTTGAAGAGAGAAGCATAACAAGTGGGCCACACTGGGTTTCTCTGTGTGGCTTGTACATTCCTACGGAGGCTCTGAGGGAACATCATGAAAATAGAAAACTTTTCATTGCCGCACATTACCGTTTCACGTACATAATACGTTTCACGTGGAAACGTGATAACTATCTGCTCACGTAATGACTCGCACAGACACTTCGGTCTATTGAGCGCACATTCGTAGTCGCTCTATGGGTACACTTAAAGTCGATGGTTGTTGGTAGAAAAACGGCTGACGGGGTTGGTAGGGTGTGTGCGGGTGGGTGGGTGGGTGGACATATGGTAACGTGTGTGTGTGTGTAAGGAATAGGTATATCGGCAAGCAGAGCCCGAAAAAAAAATCTCCCAATTAATTGACGTACATGCTAAGAGCATATAGTCCCCAAGTGCTACATATAGAACAGACCCATCTAGCAAAGTATACATTAATCGCCACAATTTCACCAACAGATAGCATTGTGCAGCATGTGATTATCCAACCCCGCTAGCTCTGTCGGTCGGGGTTTATTGTGATGCCCATCCCCATAAATTGTGTTTAACCAGTCATTTTCGGTGGGAGCATTCCCTTAGACCCAGCTGAAGAAATGATTTGATTTTGCAAAATATCCCCTTGAGGTAAGGGTGGGCGTCGGTTGTCCGAAATAATAAGCCAAATAATAAGGGGAAATTTTCCAACTGCCTATATCAGCTAAACGGTTACAGATAGACATGTGTCTACTATTAGACACTAATAGGAAGTCCACTGCAAAATTGCATTTTTTACATTGAGTCACATTGAAAGGTGAAGATTTCGCAGCCCTGTATATTTGCAAAGGAACCGGGTAAGGTTACCATTAAACCCGAATAGGGACTCCAACTCCACAATGATATATGTCCTTGTTTGCCGCTAATATATCAGCCAGGATGTCACACTACAGGATGTCACACTACATCTCACCTACAGGTACACAACAGGTATTGTGTATTTGTGCATGTATGGGGCCAAATGGACTTTTACGTGGCGCACGTGAAAAGTTTTCAAATTGTGTTTTCACCATGTCGCCTTAGGGTCTAAATACATTCCGAGTAACAGGTCAGTTTCCCACTATTTTTTCTCTCTTCCCTTCCTCCTCCACCGTCTACTACTACTACTACTACTACTACTACTACTACTACTACTACTACTACTACTACTACTACTACT
>JAAUYG010090822.1_pt1 | contig 11143 bp, 9 predicted proteins | sample 7278091 | NCBI WGS metagenome assembly JAAUYG01 (sample SAMN14350201, study PRJNA611818) | marine sediment metagenome | isolation source: surface marine sediment (0.6m) | place: French Polynesia: Moorea | collected 2018-08
CAAGAGATCTGGATTGAGGATAAAGGGCAGAACATCAGAACTATCAGGATTATTAAGTATTTTTATGACAGGAGCCATCTTGTGACTTTTCCAAACTTTTTGGATCTGGAGATTTTGACATTTCTAGTCTGGATTTTGACTCTTCATTCTTCTACACATTGATAGTATGTGTTGTTAATAGGTTGCCCAGATTGTCAGGATTATCTGCAGGATTAAGACAATGGAAGAAGGCCAAGCTTTCAGTGACAATTTTGACTGGATGAACAGACTGGAAGAGATTTACATCATTTTGTTCGGGTCTGGACAGAGCTGTGAATCTGAATCCTGAACAGGTTTATCCAATGGACAGCATCGGTGCAGGGTGCAGGTTATATTCGGCTGCACTGACATTGCAACAGGAAACAAATTGATTGGAGAAGTAATGCACTCTAATCACACACACGTAACATTCTTTCGCCTTCAGCATTCTCTTGGTTCCAGAGCAATCCCATTATGAGCATGTGGCACCTTACGTTGTTTTCTGTATGCCTTACAGACAGGAGAGGATGAAATCAGCCTTGAAAAGACATTTCTCTGATGAACAGGAGCAGTTCTGCTCAGAACATGTTTCCATCTCTTGATGGACGTACATGTTTGTGAGTCTAAAATCAGCAAATCTTCGTGCTTTTCTAAATCAGGCAAAGGTTGGAACACTGAGTCCCATCTGGGCTTTGCCCTCAAAAATGTGTGTTGATCTTGATCTTGCCTCTCTCTGCTGAAGACTAAAAGGTTGTTTTGGCATCAGAGTCGGAACACAACAAAAAAGAAACTCTAAAACCATGCGGCCTTCTTCATCTGGGTTCATCTCTGGGTTCTGCCCACGAGGTCGAAGCCATCGTGACATTTCTTGTCTTATCCTTTGTCTCACAACTTACAACAGAAATTTATATCAAGCTTCGACTAGGACAGTGCCGTAACTCAATCCCGTCTAAATGGTCGACCTTCACAAGCTGTCAAGAAGCATTACCTAGGAAAAGGCATTGCCCGCAGGGGTGTCCACAGACTGATTAAATCAAAGCTTTTCTGTCTCAGTGTGGGTTCCAAGGGAAACAAAGCTGAGATATCTGCACATTTCCCTTGCTGACACTAAGACAGAATTCTGCAGCTTTGTCTAGTTTTACACTTTTTGCTGCAAAAAAATTCTCAGAAGCTGAAAACCTTCCACAGATCAACTTTAGTCGAAACGTGACCAACCCAGTTGAGAATCACGACAACAAGTCGTGATTTGCAAAGATAGCCACAGAAAGTGACGAATGTGCGGAAACAGGGCGGTTCAGCAAAAAAGGAAAGATATCTCATTACGCTTCCGTTTGTCCCCACCTGACCATGTGGGTTGTGTTTTTCGAGTCGTCTGAAAAAAACAGAGGTTCTTTTTTTCAGCAAGAGTTGTTGTTTTATGAGGGTACCATGGCGCGTTAAGTATTGAAAATGGTGGTGGTGGCTTTAGAAAACGTCTTTGTTACGCTTCTCAATTTCAGAAGGAAACTCCCTAAAGCTTTGCGTCTGTTTACACGACAACTTTTTCCATCCAGCTTCGTTGTGCTTCATACTCACAGTGCAAGCAGCTTGGCATTGACAAATGGCAAATGCGATAACAATGTAATGCGCGTAAAGTTTCTTTGTGTGCGCGTTCTTCAACAAAGGAAACAGACAGGATTCAGATTGTCAACATTAGACCTGCTCAGAAAGAAGGTAAGTGCTCGGTTCTTGTTGCAATGAAGCAGAGTTGAGTCAAGCAGCGTTCTTGAAGCTCTGTAGAAGCCAAGAAAAAAAAAAACATTGCATGGTAAAGGTTCTTTTTTCTTTGCCAGAATGCCCAAAAAACAAAAACAAATAAATTTTGGCTGATAAGCGAGACAGTCATCTGTTGCATGTTACTCAGTTGCATGAATTTGTTCTGACAGTAGGAAACCAGACCATGAAATGGATGTTTGAAATTTCAGGCTTCGATTCTGCTGTTCTAATAAAACAGTTGTCCTCTGCGCAACCAGTCAGATTGTCAAAACCACTTCCAAACTGTTCTTGTCATGCAAACCGAAGAACGTTTGACAAATGAATAAATGATCTTTACGTCTCACAACCCGCAACCTTCTGACTGAACACGTTTGTTATTGTCTCTTATTGAAGAAAAAAGACTCTTTGATGACGATTGCAGCCTTGAAAAGCTATAAATTTGTCATTCAATAATCCAAACTGATGGCCCTGAGGTCGTACCTGCCGTCTAGAAAGCCAAGATTAAGATTCTCTTCAGCGATATTCTTTTGCCTTCGAAATGAAAGCAGCTTGAATTCTTCTTAAAGGCCAACCTTTGTGAATAAAGTTTTCTTTCAAGTGCTTCCTTTCCCAATTTAACAGAAATGCTAAAATGATGGAGTGCATGCACAAAGCAAAAATCCACAAAAAAGCGGAATAAGCAGGCGCAGGAAAGTACAGAAGTAGGCTGTCGGCAGTTCCATGTGCTGTCTTTTGAAAAAGAAGGAATGTCTCCACAACTTCTTTGAGATGCTGGTGTTTCCAAAATTTTCCAGAGGCTTGGCTGTGTTAAAAACACAGAAAAAATCGCTTTCAAAAGAAAACAAAGGAGCGATGTCATTCGTCTCACACGTACAAGTTTTACTGAAGCTCAGGTCATTTACTCATTAGAGCGAAACACCTGGGAGGCAGAACAACGAACACATCTGCCAGGATAACAAACACTGAGGCAACAGGTGAAGACATTTCCCTCAGAGTGAGTCTCCATGACCTACTAACACCGCCCTAGCTCTCCTTGCCCACAGGGCCTGGTCGAGCTCATGGCGAAGAATCTGTCACAAAACTTTCCTTTTGCTTCCCTATCAAGGAAGTCCTTCACATTCTTGGAACCAAGAAGCAGAACTCATCATTTCCATTCCATTTGATTTTTGCTGCTCATGCTAACCACACTGAGACCGATATGGATATTTGTTCCCACTAGAAATGGGTCACTCAGGCAGAGGTCCATGTTTTTGTGCGTGAGACATCCTTTGCGACATGAACTGGAGGGTCGAAGAGTGTTGCTCAAAAGTTCTGAGTGGTTATTTCCCACCGTGGTGGGTAATCAGCTTTATTAGACGGATCCTGTCACCTACAAGCAGCACGGTCACCTCTGAGCCTGACTCCTTCAAACCATTGCGCCCTGGCAATCTTTGTGAAACGCGTTGTGGAGAACTTATCGAGGCACGACTAGTGTTCTCAAAGCATGCTAATATCAAGGCAAAAAGGTCAGGTGGGATAGATCATGTATGTCTTTTGTTGAGATGTTGACGTGAACGTCCTCAATGGGCAGTATCACGCAACAAAAGCATCTGAAAGTGTGTCTTTTGACCCGGTTCTGCTTGTTTTGATGTCTTGACCAGCCGCAACCATGGTGTGCTGGTACTAAAGAAGACTACCTGCAGCAACGTGGGCGGAAGTCACCCTGATTCCTTGCAGCGAACTTTCCTTTCTGGTCTTTTAGCCGCAGTCATTTTTGTGCAATGAGGCAGCTATTCATTTTCCATCAGACCTAATCTGAGATTGGATGTAGCCTGATGTATGGCACTCATTTCTCTACTTGTTCACCATTTTAACCGGGCTCCCATGATCCGAGTATTTCTTTTCAAAACTGTTCCTTCCGAATCACTGTGCGCAAATGCGATTCTTTTTTGCCATTGTGTCACTTGAGAAATGTTTGCACAAGGAAGCACCTCAGAGTGAGAAATGCTGCAGCTGTACTTTTCCCAGCTGTTAGTGACACCGGCGACTTCGCTTCTCCAGATTTCCTTTCCTTTTTAATTTGATTGATTTTTTGTGTTGTTTATTTGAACAATGCTTCTCTCCAGAAGATTCACAGTGAAGCACACAATTTGGATTTGTCAGAAACGAAGTGTCGCTTTTTGTGCCGTTCTGTTTCTTCTCCTACATCATCACTGAGCTCTCATCTGCAAAAAATCTTGAAAAAAGAAGATAACAACAAGAACCCCAAAAATCTGCTCGTGCTCATCCACAGCAGCAGCAACTCCAACAAAGTCCAAAAAGGCATTGAAAATTAGAAGATCTGTCTCTAAATGAGAAATCAGAAAGATTGATCACCAGAAAGAAGATGATGGTGTGAGACCAAAGTTATGCTCCATCGGATCAGGCTCATGGACAACATGTAGTACCGTGTTTTAGAGTCAATCAAAATTTCTTTCGTTTCGGGGTTTGTCTCTGCAAAGCAGAAGATGCTCAAACGTAAGACTAAATGCAGCTTCTGTGCAATTTCATTCTTCCGTTGTAGATCTGAAGAAAATCTTGTCATTCGCTTGAATGCATTGTGGTGTATCCTCAAACACAGGTATTATTTCCAAGTATAGATGGAAATGTATCTTTCATGACATTACTGTTTTGAACAAGTAATCAAACCGAAGAGAGCTTTTGTTTTTACGCTTCTCTGCTGAGCAAATCAATGTGAATGTCTGATGCCGCAATGAATTTAATGTTTCATTACTTTGTCAGGCAAATATTTCTTTGTCAGACAAAAACAGCTTCTTGAGAAAAACACACAAAAGTGATGCTTTCTGTTTCGTTAATTGTGCTGAAAGTTACAGGTTGACGATTACGCATTCCTGTAGCCTTTTGCACAGTTGTGCACACTCTTGCACATCCGAAAAAAACTTTGAAGCTGTGCACAGATCCACATGAAACATTCAGGTGACCAGCCCCCAAAGTTGAAAAAAGGACTTCGAAAGGTTCCTTGATCTTCTCAAGGTGGAAAATGAAAACGTGAGAATGTCATGACTTGCAAACAAAAATCCAAAAAGAGCAAAAAACACACATGCAGCCACGATATTAAATGCCTGGCTCTGTCTTTCTTTGCCAGTCTGCCCATCCCGAATTGGTAGATCTAACCAGATTGGCAAAAATGCAGTTGACGTTCACTCCCACTTTGCTCACGGATCCACTGAGCTTACAGACATACCTGAGATTTTTCGCAACAAGAATTTTACTTGACTTTCTTCATCAGGAGTCCATTTTCAATTGCTGATTGTATACATTCTGTGACATGGTCTTGGTGCCAATCTCCCTTTCATTGTTCAGCGAAATGTCAAACCAATCAAGAGGTCGGCACAGAGCCAGCACACAAAATGTAGTCCCACTGTACCATCCTGTCTTTACAACTTGCTCTTTTTCTGAGCGCCCCACCACCACTATTGCTGTATTTCGTGCAGTTTGCCCACTCCCCAATACAGTCGAATTTTGGTGATGTCTCAGACTGTCCCAATGCAACTCAAACGCCTCAAGCCATCATCATGGTTCTTCGAGTGCGCAAGAGAACGTTTCCCATTTCCATGAACTTAACCAAGAAGAATCTTCAATCCACTGAAACTTTCGTTCTGTGTTGTTAACAGGAGGGAGAAGAATGAATTCCGAGGAGTGCCGAAGGCAAAGGACCTTTCTTGCACAAAAGAACAAAAATATTGATTCTGGGCAGAAGCAGCTAAACTCACGATCATTGAGAAAAAGTGAAAAATCGCCGGAAGAATCCCAACAGAAAAGTGCAGGTGACAGGCTTCACCAGCTCAACAGATCTCGGAGAACAGCTCAGAATCTAATGGCCTTCGAAGCCTCAGGTACCGGCCTTGTATCTCACTGAAATGGCCTTGTCAGCATCACCTTTGTTGTCTGTGATTTGTCTCTGAACTTCGCTTCACCCTGAAAGGAAAATGTTTTCAGCGGAGATTTGAATAGAGTCCATTTGTGGTTGGAAACACACTGAAAATGGAGGATTCCCTCAAAACGTTAAGGAAATTTCCAAGAAAAACACCAAAAACAGTTTCATAGGCCATGGCCTTTTGTGGCCAAAGACGCCCTTTTTGGCTTGTTTTTCATCCTTGAGGAAAAAGAGCTGTGCCAGGAATCGGCATTTCTTTTGTTTCACGGCATAGCTATCAAGCTCACCACAGAAGCCGTGGCGCACAAAAGAATCGATGATTTTATGTCTCCTCAAAACTCTCTCGTATCTGTACACAGGATGTGTTGAAGTGTTGAAGCTGAAAAAACGTGATAATGTCGTGAGGTTAAACAACTCTCCTTTGGAATTCTATCTCTTCTTTTCAGCTGATTTTTTCTCTCTGGAATTAAGGATCACGATTTTGTGCACAAAAAACTGCCTCTGAAATCCAGACAGTCACAACAGCTTTTTGCCTTTTGCTCATCACAAGTTGTTTTTCAGTTTTTGCCTCGAAAATTTGCTTGTCACCACACTGAAGTGATGCCTCTCGCTCATCATGGTGTGAACAAAAGGTGTTCCAGTTTTTCTCAGATTTATTCTTGCAAGCAGACTTAGCATTTAGGCATGGGTGTCCCACCAGAAGGTCCCATTAGCGTCTCATAGCGCCGAATCATGCATCTTGAGTGTGGACAGTCACCAGTCGGAAGCCACGATATCAGACGTAAATTAACGGCGAGAAGCCTTTTACCACACAGCAACCTACGTGTGTCCCGCAGAATCATTTCAGCCTCTCTGTGCAAACGTCCCACAGTTACCTAACCCGCGCGCGAAGCTTTATTGCGTCTCCTTGAACCAGCTTCTTAGGCATATTGCATCCAATATCTTTTGTAATTCCGAGCTGTATTTCCCAGTGGAAAAGAGAACGCGGCAAATTGGCAAGTAACCTGCTAAGGGAAGGATGCATGTGATCCAAATGAAGAAAAGAAACCATCAAGGGAACGGAACTCCACTCGTCACTTGGTATATTTTTTGTGTCCAACGCAAGCACTGTGTTGGGTCTCTTTTACTCATTTTCAAAGCACAACACGAGAAATATTTGACGGGTCACGAAATCGGGGACATGTCTCAATCAGTGCACTGTCCACAGACCTGTTGATGTTTTACCAGGTGGCAACAGTTTCAGTTGTGTTGAAAAGGAACAACACTGTTCAGGAAAAGCTGTTCAGGAATAGAGGGACAGAAACACCTGACACAAAACAGAACATATTTTTGTGGTGTGCGTTCTTTGACAATGGATATATGTGGTACCAAAGTAATTCCGGATCCCGACAGGCCTTCTGAAGAAACCTCTATAAGTTGTACGGTGCTGGCCATGTCTTCTTGTTCTCAAATGTTTACTGCAAGTTTAAGTGAACCTGAAAGAAAAGACCTCTTTTTCAAAGCGTCTGGAAAGGAATTGTTCCCCTCGTGTAGTGAAAAAAACACCAACCGTGTTTTCAGTGTAAAACTCATTTATCTTAGACATGGTGTCCAAACACATTTGAAAAAACAACTGTCTGGCAAGACCAGGTTGATGTGGAGAGTCACACATTGATTGAGTTCTTCTTTCCTTCCACATCAAAACAAAAGCGTTAAAGTTCATTCCCTTCCAAGGGTGTTGCTCTAATGGACAGGAATCCTGCAGACAGCTTTGTGCGAGCTCTCTCTCTCTCTCTCTCTCTGTTGACAGCATGTTGTCACTTCTCAATGTCGACAAGAAACTTCAGAGCATACTGTTTTTGTAGCCAAGTGTTCTTTCGACGCAAAAAAGAGACGGCAGAAAACACACTTGCAAAGGAACTGAAAGTTAATCACAGAGATCTTACAACCCATGGGGCAAGACAGAAGTAGGTCACACTGCGTCACAGTGCCAGTTGCACGCACCCCTATTCATCTCGCGTGTTTCCGCAAAACGTGTAATGTCCTGTGTGTTCAAAGAATTCTGCAAGAAGAGAAAGCAAACAAGATTTTTTTTTCGTGAAGACAAACGAAAGGGATTTTCTCAACACCTGATGAGACATGATCATTCTTTCCCGAAACTCAGCCTGCATGGCTGCAGGGCTGTTAACCTGGTGGTGACGCCACGCTATTTTAGGTTCACAAATGTCGTGCGTTGCCAACCTTCAGATACATTAAACTACCGTTTGGTCTGTCTCTATTGAAAATTGCTCATTGTTAAACACAAAGAATCTCAATAATCCAGCATGCTATGAGAATAATCAGAGATGCTTTCAGGATGCACCAATAATCTTGTGTGCATTCAGAATAATCAAGCATACCTTGCTAATTTTCCTTGAAAAGCAGAAAGGTGTTAATGACCAGACAATAGAAAGTGCAGTGGATTTCTTTTCTTTTCGCACGCCAAACGGCAAGTGCCTTTTATTAAGTGCACAAAGTAGCATCTCTTCAAAGTGCGGTACAAAAGAAGAAAATTAACAGCCAAACAAAAAAAGATATAAACAAGATCGGCAAGGAAAACACCGACAAAACAACTCTTTGGAGATCATTATGGAAAACAATTTCTAGTGTGATGCGAGCATTGTACCAGCGATTCAAAACACTTTCCACATGGACAAACATATCCATGACTGTGTTTTCCCTTAATATGAATATGAATATTTTGACTATTGGAGGTAGCAAAAACTTTTTGGCAAACAGAGCAAATAAACTCTTTCCGAGACAGATGTAACTGAGCATGTCTTTCCAGAGTGCGCTTTTTCGGGTATTTGTGACCACAGCCACTTCAAGCCAGAGGTATGCATTCTAACATGTTGCCACATTTGCGCTTTCATCATCATTGCACAGTGCTTACAGTGTACTTTCTTCTCAGAGTGCACATTTGACAAGTGACAGAGCAGATCATTATTATTGTTGAACGCGTTCATACACTCTGTACACCTATAAGGCTTCTTTTCAGGATGGAACTGCTTGAGATGAAACACGAGTGCAGATTTTGATGGAACCCCAGCCCAACAAACCATGCAGACTTGTGGCAAAGCTCTTCCAGAAGCAGCCTGTTTGCGAACATTTGGCCTTTTGTCTTGTATAGACCAGAGTTGCCAAGACTGGACCAGTGGACCAACCGGACCACTTGAGTTGGACCACCTATCCTTTGGAGGCCAACTGATTTTTTTTTCTTGTTGATATGCTTTGTCAATTCAGTAACTCTTACTGAATTAAAATAAACCATAGATGTTAACTTATGCATTATATTGTTTCCTGTGGCAAGCAAAATATCAACAAAGGTCAAAAATGAGAAAAATTGCAACCAAATTTTACAAGGAAAATGGACATTTTTTTTTGTCCTCTTGATACAGAATAAAAACAGTTATCTTCCCAAAGTTATTGTTCTGCTTTCATACAGTCTGGTAAAAATGTTATCCAAGACTGGACCACCAACTGGACCAGGGTGGTCTACCCAGTTTATAGAGAGAGGAAAGACAGGAGGGTGTGAACTAATATTAGGTTTGGAAGGGTACACTACCTCCTTGTCAACAATAAACAAACAAAAATAATTCCAAGAGGTATGCTTGCTTCTGACAAGAAATTGACTTGTGATGGTCCAGTGGTGGTCCAGTCTTGGCAACTCCACTCTAAGTTTGTTGTCAGGATCTGTATCAGAAGAGGTGGTGTCAAACAATGGAGGGACAGTTTGCACTGACATCAGTGGCTGCCCACCTGAGCACACCTGTAAGGAAGCTGGTATCAAATGTTCTTCAACTGGAGAGTCTGTTGTTCCTGTAGTATCCATATCCACATAATTTCCATCTTTAGAGTCAAACACCTTGCAAGGAAGTGCACCAGCTGTAGTAAAGACAATGGTGGGGTAAGAGAAATTCACCCCCTCAGTTCCAGTAGCCCAAACACAGTCTTCAAACACCACATTGATATGAGTATTGATTGCAATGGAAGTAAGCAACACTTCAAGCCCATCTGCCTGCTGGGCTGCCTCTACCCAAATGTTCAAAATATTCTTCCAGGTCAAACCCATGTGCTCTGCACCAGTCATGGGCCACTTTCAACTTGTGAGATTGACATTTCAACCATGTCACAAGATGTATCCTGTATTGGATTGTGGGTAGACCACAAAGTTCAGCTAATAAGTATTGTAGTGGATGAGGTGAACCCATGGTTACAGCACCCACTTCTGAGCATTGTGCCTTCACATCTCATACTGGGTGGTTCAGCACAATTGGCTTAGTAACAAAACAGGCTCTTGTAGTGTCAGGGTCATTGTACCATCATAGATCTCCATCTTTGAGACTTGACCCAACTGGGAAGACACTGCCAGGAAATGTTTTTCAGTGTCAACAACCAGGGCATCCCACATATCAGTTTTCTCCAAAGCATGAGTTATCCACACTCCATTATCATGGACAAAGTTGAGGTGTGTGTGTGTTACCACTGTAGTTAACCAAACAAATAGTCTGTCCACTTTGGAGCCCATTGTTGAGTAGTGCAACAGCAGTTGAGATGATGTCAACTCACAAGTCTCAGTCCAGCACTGCACTATAGTATAATAAAATGATTTGGTGTTGAGGAACTCCTCCCTAACCTTGATGCATAAGTCATGTTCACTTATCTGCAGAGCCAAACATAAGGCTGGAACCAGTTCATTCACAAATAAAATGTTCTTAGCTGGAATATGTTGATCACACCAGGCTTGAGCAGCAGCAAACCCGAATGGGTTGGTATCCACAAGCATAATAGGAATCACTGTCCACTCCATCTGCAAAAAGTAAAACTATTTTAGTTGACAAAGAACTGATTTGGGTGTATCAGTTGAGGCAAAAACTCCTCCAGACGAATTGTCAGAATATAAGCCAGAATTTTATAGTCACAATTCATCAAGGAAATAGGCCAATAGATATCATTACCAGCTTCTCTGACATCACCCTTTTTAAGGATAAGAACAATAATATATAGCCAGCCGCAAAGAGAAAGGCAGTTCCCTAAGTTCTAGAGAGTCATTAAAAACCATCACCAGAATGTTTGCCAGCTCAACCTCAAAATGTTTATAAAAATCAGCAATAAGACCATCAGATCCTGGTGACTTTCCCGTTCGCAACCACTTTCTTTTGTTTGTCAATCAAGTTTCTTTGTGTTGATTGGTTAGTAGTTTAAGTACAATAGACTCCTCATTATCTTGGTTCTCAATTTGGAATTGTCCTCATTGAGAACCTTGATAACTTCGGAGTCTGTTTTGTACTTAGCAAACAAGTGGTCTGGGAATATTCGAAAAGGATCCTCATGAGGCAGGGAAAATCGTGAGAATACCTCCGAAAACACCTTGTTCCAAAACAGAACTTGTTCTCTTTCTGATTTTGGCTGTTTTGTGCAGTGAATTTCAACAGA
>JAAUYG010159427.1_pt1 | contig 11143 bp, 10 predicted proteins | sample 7278091 | NCBI WGS metagenome assembly JAAUYG01 (sample SAMN14350201, study PRJNA611818) | marine sediment metagenome | isolation source: surface marine sediment (0.6m) | place: French Polynesia: Moorea | collected 2018-08
CCATACCATGAGATCTGCTGACAGAGTCAAGCAGAGCTAAAAATATGAAAAAAGGTCTGGCCATATGGTCCAGGGGAAGCCACAACTAAAATTTGAAAGAAATCCATTCAATAACTTCAGAGATAATCAATGCCACAGACGGACGGACGGATGATGGACGAATTTCGATTTCATGACCTCTGTTGACATAGTCAAGCAGAGCTAAAAAATTTAAATTCAAAAGTTTCCAACAAAATGGGTTTTATGGATGTGCTGACAGATGACAGACAACGCCTGCTCACCATGATAGTAGCTATGCTGTGCAGTAGCACAAAGCAGAGCTAATTATGGTCTGGAGATATGATGGATGAGTACCATTCCACACAATTTGGTGTTAATCCGCTTGGCGATCTCCGAGAAAACAGGTTTTATGGAAAGATGACCAATGGACGGATGCCCACGCCATGACGGTAGCTCTGTTGTGCAGTAGCACAAAATAGAGCTAACAAGGACAAATCAACCAAGATTCAGCTTATACAGGAATTGTTAAAAGCCATTTCTTTTTTTATATGAACATTTAAATTAGGAATAACTTGACAAAGCAAATTAAGAACAGGTTCATATAATATACCTGAGATGACTCGTGCGTCAAACCAGTTGTCCATGAAAGGTCTTCATAATCACAAAGACATACATCTTAAAACTTAGTCTTTATTTGAACAAATACAACCGTGCAGGGATACAAAGGTATGGCTATGAAAATAAATACGGGTGTAGTGGCATAACAGCAAACACTATTATTCTCTCAGTTCTAAAGGAGACTAAGTGACAGATCAGAACAGGTCCACACAAGACATTAACACTGCAGTAAAATTTAAATGAAAGGTCAGATATCTAACATGCGAGGACAAGAAACAAAACTGTAGAAATTAAAAGTTAACAGAACCACATAGAGAAAACCAAGATAACAAGTCAAAATAAACATGTTTTTGAGGTGATAAAAATGAGTAACCTTTAAGATGAAAATATATCAACATAACTGTGGTCCACACATGAAAAAAAAAGAATGTCACATTCACAATACAGCCTAACAGGCACTTTGTTACGTATTATTCTGAAAAAGACATTTGAAAGTATCTTTATTACACCAATTCTGAACATGTTAGATGTGCATGGTACATACCATTCAACACACATTTACCATTAAGTGAACTTAAGTAAACAGCTACAAGTACCGGTAGTCAACTAATGAACAGAGGACCGGAAAAAGATAGGTTTTTTTTTTGTTCCTTACACATAGTTTTTGATATATCATAGTAAGTTTTAGGTGAGGTTTGAATAATCACGATCATCATTCAAGGATACGTTTATTGTACTTATACAAGTAGGTCACAAGTCAATTATTATCTGCTTTATTTTAGCACACAGTACACAAGCATGTACATGCTACATCCACAAGTCCAGCTTGATTTGCTTCGAAAATCTCTTTTCATCATGACCAATTTCACTTCTTATCTTATCGTCTATGTGAACAAACAGTTACCTTATCCTTCATCTTTCTTTTCAGCGAAACTTTCAAACAACTGACCACATTGAAAATGAAATACACATGTGTATGCAGTGAAAGGTTTTAAAGGGAATCCAGCTTAGCATTGGAAGATATTTTGCAATTTCTAATACCAAGAATAACTGTACCATGATAACTGTAACAGAAAATTAACAAAAGCTTCAATGCACTGAACATAATTCACTCCATTAAAAATTTCAAAAGCATAGTGTAAGGTATCACCTATAAAGTGAAACATGATGTTCAAATGGATGCAAAAATTCAAGATTAAATCCTTAATGGTTTATAAAAACTCCTTTTCAATGTGCATGAATACTAGTAACATGTTTTGTACAGGGATTCAGAGACATTTCTTGGACGAAAAGAAGCACAACAAATCAAATTGTCTCACCATCAAGAACAATTCTGGTCAAGGGAGTCCTGAAGATTTTCTACTCTATATATACAAAACTCTGAATACTGTTCAAGGCACATATTTAAGAACTTTCCAACTCTCATTAATGACTGTACATGCAAACAAATTTAATTGAGAAAAAATATATACATTTGGCACATTTTATATTATGATAAAACAACAAGATAAAACAAATGTGATACTTGACTTAGGTAAAGGTTATAAACTGATTTTAATCATTTTTACTTGAGTATAGTGTTACTTTAAATATATTGTACAAAGGTCATGTATTTTGTTAACATGGATTACAACATGCACAGTACCCGTAACCCCACTAAACAATTGGTGCAGCACAATGCATGCACCTGTTTTGTCCAGCCAACCCATTAATGGTAAGCCCCATATTATAAACAAGGAAAATCTCCGTCATACTTGTACTTACCGTAATATCACCTATCCACAATTTTTTTAAATTATTAAGAAAAAAAATAAGAGTACAAAACCCTCCCTTAATGCAAAGGTATAACTATCGGTTAAAAGTTGAATCAATACAATATGAAAATTAAGATTTTTCACAATATATATGCAACACTACAAAGCAGAAGATATTCACTATCGCTGATTATCAGTTATAAGAAATGGTTCAAAATGTATATACATTTACACAATAATAAAATTTCATGCTACAATGAGCCATCAAACCAGTTCTACTCAGGTTATGTGTAGTCCAATAGTCACAATGTATATTAATGACAACCTGCATTTCATATATATTAGGTACATTATATATATTTGCATACTAGTACGGATATATTTCAATATTTCTTTGTCCTAGAAAGGATTAAGTTCTACAAAACAGAACCCCTATCAGATTCAGAATACACGTAAATGAAACCGCTCTCATGCAAAACATCAAAGCACACACCAATCAGTCGGCACAATTTGCTGACCATACATAAACACCATACGTACGTGCCCACAAGTCTCTAAATTATACAATATAACTGTGTTGCCAAGACACACAAGTTTAAAAGAATGAGAACACAATGCATAAATTGCCAGCCAATCAGCATTATTTGCTTATTATATTAACCATGTAAGCAGTCCCATGAATCCACACTCTAATACAGTGTAACTGTACGTATCACCAAGACAGTAAGATCACAAATACCAATGTAAGGGGTACACATGGGTCTACAAAATATGGCCTGATTCGAGATTTATTTTTTAACAGAGAACTACGAATTGCAGATCATGATTTAAGACCCCTAACTGAATCGTATATCAATATTTTAACAGCCATGGTGAGTTGCGGATGAATCTTTTGCCAGTCTAGTCGCAAATCAATCCTTAACACCCATGGCCCACAGATCGGAATTTAACAGCAACTGCAAGCCACAGATCATTATTTTAGTGAGTGAACGGATAATGATATCGTAGTTTTATAGGTGGGCTGGCTCACAAATCGGCAGTTAACAGGGGCATCAAATCGCTCTTTGGTGAGGACTGCAGATCGTGACTTGCAAGATAAGAAATTGGTTGGTTCGCTAGATCGATTTACCAAATCGCATGATTCGGTCGATTCGATTTTAACTCATGTGTACCCCTAGACCTAGTGTGACATAAACTGTTCTTCATATTATGTCAAAATTTCGGCTGGACACTCTACACCCGAATCAGAGCCTCCAGAAAAATTCCGTCTTCTTTTCTGTGGTGTCTGCAGGAGAGGTTGTGAAAGTTTTTGTTTTCTAGGTGTGTTTGGTTTCGTATTTTTATTCTCCACGCCATTCATATTTCGGGAATCACCATGAACCCCATCAGTTTTCTCATTGTTTTGCTTGGCTTTTAATGGGGAACACAGCTTTCTCTTCACAGATGTAGCAGAAGCTACCGCTTGAGATTTTTCGACATTCTTCGCCAGGCAGCCATCTTTCTCCTTCTTGTTTGGTGAAGTCACAACCAAGTTGTCGAAACTGTTTTCGTCATTGGTCAAAGTGGGGCTGATATTATTAACAGAATCAGTTTTGCTGCTTTGACAACCAGAATACAGTATTAAGGCTGCTTGAATCGACAACACTCGCTCATGATTTTTCGCTCCCTTGAACACGTCCCAGTACACAGAATGCTCCCACAGGTGTTTCACAAAGCACACTTTGCTCCAGTACAGCTTACCTGCAAAAGGATCAAACAGTGATAAGCACAAAACAAATATCACGTAATACAAAGAAACATTATTATTCTAGTAAACTACTACTATTAATTTAACAAAGGGATTTTCCACTGAGACTCGATCCCTATTTGAACAATGCAAGATCTGTATGTAAGATCGTGCACTGGTATAGCATCGATACCACGTTCACGATAATTCTAATAATTGGTACTGATGATGAGACTGTAGCTATTATATTTAGGCAGGAATAAGTCAACGTGACACACCAGGGATATAACAGTGACATCGGTGTCCTGGCAGACTCATATAATTTATAACCTCGCATACAACTTGATCACCAGAGTGACCAGATGATAACCTGTGCATGTGTGAAAACTAGTGTGATAAGGACCCGGGGATACGGAACTTTTTGACATAACTTTGAAGTTTGATCATCAACAATATAACGTCAATTGACGAATATATACGGCATTTTCATTGATCAGCACCATTTTGAAGACAGTTGTCGTTACAATACAAAAAGCACAAAATGGCAAAGCATAGTTTAATAATTATGCTCTCGGAAGTTCAAATGTTAAGCTTACCACAAATGTAACAGTTAATTCCTCCTCCATAGCCTTCGTACTTCTTCAGTACACGAACTATCCCGTCAAGTTCCAGTGTGTTGCGAGTGCTACTTGTCAGTGAGTATTTCCCCCTTTCCGATTCCGTTCTCCTTCGTTTGGGGCGTGCTTCTTGACCTTCAACATCGTATGCATCCATTGCTACTATTAAATTTGATATATCCCCCTGACATTCAAGAATTATGATGGAAATATCGAGGCAGTTTGAGAAATCACAAAACCAACGTGGTCTCGATCGAAACCCAAATATTTTGGGGGAGATGCATTGTGGGAGCCCTTCACCCAATCATATTACTCGATAAGTCTGATGAATATGGAAATATTCCACGTGGGTAAGGTTTTCGCGGGAAAATTCTTTTGGCTTTTACGCATGCTCATTACCGTGTTTTCTCGCATACATGTGCACCAGTTCACAAAGCCCATATGCAAATCCCGGGATCCATGAATGCCTGTGTGCAGTTGTTAAACCTCGTTAGGGGTTTCTTGCAATCTCTTAATTTAGCTCAATTTGTGTATGTGCGCGTGTGTTTGTTAACAAAATACCTCAAAAAGTATTTGACCAATCAACTTCATATTGGGCCCCTCATATTCGGTGGAAGCCTTCGATCCCCTGTCCCAAGGATCAAGTGATTCGATTTTTCAAGAGAAAAAATCGTCCGATTCCCTGTCCCAAGGATCAAGTGATTCGATTTTTCAAGAGGAAAATCGTCCGGGGTAAGGGTGGGCCTGGTGGGGCCAAAATTTTGGCCCAATAATAAGAAATTGGGAAAACATTTTCAAGTGTATATATCGCCTAAACGTTGAGAGAGAGATAGAGAGAGAGAGAGAGAGAGACACCCGGGTAGAGACATAAGGTTACTATATTAGATTTGACCTTGAGCGACTTTTAAAGGTCATGCAAAGTCACCCAGATTTCAAAGCCTTATATCTCGTAAAGGAGGCAAGTTAGGCCCTAGTTACTACTTAATAGGTATCCCCGGGTAGGTATCATCAACGAATCCAATGACACGTACCATGCCATATTTGACCTTGAATGACCTTGAAAGGTCAAAGTCAAGGCCACCCAAACTTCAAAGCCTTATATTTCGTAATGGAGCTGAGTTAGGCCTTATGTTACTATTAACCATAAATAGGAAGCCATATATGGCTAGTCCAATGACACCATAGCGTTTGACCTTGAGCAGTCAAAGTTAAGGTCACTCAGATCTCAAAGCCTTATATCTCGTAAAGGAGCCTAGTTAGGCCCTATGTTACTATCAGACATTAATAGGAAACAATATGTTTTGAGGTCCAATGGCACTGTAAAATTTGATCTTGTGTGACCTTGAACGTCAAAGTCACTAAAATTTTCAGTCATAGATCTGTATGTAATAGATATATTTACAGCAGTAATATTACCATCTTAATCTGGATGTCACAAAAGAGTTTGTTAGCAGGCGGGGTTTTCCGCTGTCCCAGCGGTGTTTCTTGTTTTACCATGTTTTGTGGTTGTATATTGGATATTCGAATAGCCAATAAGTAACTGCACCCCCTATTATATATTGGATATTCATATTGAAAAAAAAAATATATATAGGCCCCTATATATGTTCACTATTTTGCAGTATTGTCTAAAATTGGCAGACTTTGCTTTAAAATGGTTTGTGTGAGTCGAGATCTTTCTATTATCTCATTTGATCTAAAATCTACACCATCTCCGGAGATATGGAGCTCCGATCAGCCCGAGAATGTTAAATTTGACCCCTATATACGCTATATAAAACAAAACATTTTTGTCACCAAGTGGACCTATAGCTAAATTTATGTTAAAATGGTTTGTCATCAGATCGAGACCCGGGCAGAGACCCCAGGCAGATACCCCGGGGCAGATACCTCTCGAATGATATCTCATTGACCTGATATCTGCATTATACTGATTATTCTCCGGAGATATGGTGCTCCGAACGGCCCGAGAATGTTAACTTACTCCGTGAATTACCTATATAACAAGTATAAAACCCGCGGGTATAAAAATGTTCGACTACATGTCCTCCCCCCGGGTCCTCCCTTTCGTTCTGGCCAGATATTATGATTGCTCAAACATATGCTAAACACGCTAAATTTAGGTCGATCAAATATATCCGACGCCCGTGGCCAACGCCCACCACTAACGACAAGCTTGGTCCCTTTCCCGTCTGTCAAAGTAACCTTGCCGTTGTTTACTGTCTCATCACGAGCGTTGGGCGGAATTGATACTGCCCAGTCCAGCTGTCAATCAAAACTGGGTGCACATGTTTGGCGCATGGGACCATCGATTTTCGCAATAGAAACAAAATAGAGTTCCCCGAGTAGTGTTATGAAAACAATTTTGTATTTCAAATTTAGAGCTTGTATGTTTTAAATATTATAAAAGGAATTTCGACATTCTTTTCGGGAGGAGGCATGCATTTATATGTAGCACTGCTGTGTATGTTTACTGTGTACCGTCCGGTGGGTAGGTCGTTGCCGGAACTACTTTCCAGCACTCTGGTAAGCCTTCTTTGTTAGGCGGAGGCATTGTTCGCACGCCCAGCGAATCTGAACCGCCTATATGTTCGCCAAAGACGGATTTTGTCGCCACAAATGGCCAAAGCAGACGCCAAAAAGGTCAAACAAGAGTATCTGAAGCCGGCAGGTTCATCCCAGGTAAATATGGTGTAATATTGTAGATTAGAAAGTCGATTTTGACGTAGAAATTTACTACGTCTTTCTGTACGGGCATGTGTCAAAATGGCTGAAATCACACCCACTGTAACCCCGCCTATTTGCAGGACGCGCAGCCTTCCCCTTTGGCTTTGCTGGCGGCTACATGCAGCAAGATCGGAGCCCCCTCCCACGACAATGACGCTCAGGGGGCCCAGGTGCAGATCCAAACCACCGCGGGACTTGGAGCCGCCCAGGGAGGAGGTACTATCAGACTGATCGGACCCGGTGGGCAGCTGCTTCAGGCTGTTGGTGATATGTCAAACCCCTCCCTCGTCAATGCAGGTTTGACGCTAGGAGGGGGGTTAACTGCTCTCGGGGGTGGATTAATGTTCAACGGGGCGGGGAACCCGACTGTACTGGGCTCGGTTGGACAGCTACAAACCTTGATGCAACCCCAGGCCGTGGGGGCGGGACAAATGATGCAGACACCTCAGCTTGTAGCCACCCCCGTGAGTGGGCCCGGTGGCACCATACAGTACAACCTCATGCCACAGTTGCAGCAGTTCCAAAGTCTCACTGTACAAGGCCCCGATGGCCAGGAACAGACAGTGCTTGTCCCAAGTGCTAATCTAGCTGGTACCACTGTTCAGCCGCAGCAGCAGAACTCTATTCTTACCCCATCTGGACAGCTTATAAAAGCTCAAAATGTAGGGTTATCCAATACTAACCTTACAACATCTCAGACAGTGAACATTAATGTGGGAGGCACCACAGCGACCATCCCCTTGTCTGCCCTAAATGGGCAACAGGCACAAGGGGGTAACACGGTACTAAATCTTGGGGCCTTGCAGAATGTAGCCGCCCTTCGCCAAAATAACTTTGTGCAGACTGTCCAGGTGCAGCAGCCGCAGCAACCCCAAGTGCAAACCATTCCAGTGCAGATACCAGTGTCAACCAATGGAGGGACCATGCTTCAAACAGTCCACCTGCCAGTGCAGACAGCCGCTTTGCAGCAGCAACAACAACAGCAGAATTCTCCACTGCAGGCTGTGTTCCAGACACAGTTGCCTGCCAATGTCATCAACCTTGTGCAACAGCAGCAGCAACAACAACAGCAGGTTGCGGTTGTGTCAACTGCTATGCAGACGCAAAGTAGCATTAAGACAGAAGCTAGTGTTGTGTCATCCACAAGCTCTTCAACCTCACGGAGAAGATCATCTGGAAAGTCTCAGAAGCTGAACAGCAATCCTGCGGCTGTTCCAAGCCCGCAGCCTCAGCCCAATGCAGCTATTGAAAATGCAAGCAGCCTGTTACAAACAGCTGCAGTGATGGCATCGGGTGCCTCAAATACCAGCACAGTCCCCAGCCTAGCCCAGCCAGTGGTTTCTCCCAACACTGCAGGACTTCTCGGTTCCTTGCAAGGTAACACCGCTGTTGTTCAAAACGTGATGCTGCCTAATGGCCAGATAGTACAGACATTGGGGCAAGCACCAGCTACTGCTCCTGCCAACAGTGGTCAAGCTGTCCAGCTGGTCAATCAAAATGGACAAGTGGTCCAGGGAAACTTTGTGCTGAGCCCGAACGGCACATTGCAGCTCGGTTCCACCCAGCCACAGCAGCAGCAGCAGGGTATTCAAATCCAGAATGTTCAGAGTCTACAGAACATGCAGACGATACAAGGGCTCCAGACACTAGCTACAGCTGCAGCACAAGGTGGTGCACAGGTCATCCAGACTCCAGGTGCAGGGGGAGGACTGCTTCAGAACGTAGCAGCAGCGGCCGGAGCGACATTGCTGGCCAATGGGCAGCTCCAGCAAGGATTGGTGGCAGCCGCTCCCAACCAGCTTGTCATGCAAGGGGATGGTGAGCATTCTTAGTAAAGTAGAACCTTTCTCGAGAAGGTCACCCCTTTGCCAGAAAAATGTCCCTAAAGACACATGGGTGTCTTTGACGCAGGTTAAAATGTATTGAAATGTTAGATCTTTGTGCCTGAATATTGTGGTCCGTCATGGCAGTGGTCTCTCAAAACAAGTATCACTGTACCCTGATAATAGGGGAAGTATATACCTCCCAACAGTGCCAGATCACCAGATTTCTCTTGAAACATCACTGTTTAGCATGTTGACAGAAAGTTTCTATTCACCTATTATGTAGTTATATGTGTACGGTACTTACACAACACAGAACTGTAGTTTGAACACATAAAATGTGTTTTATCAATTCACCTAAAAACCATTGTGTTGGATTAATAAACTGTCTCAGTTTTGTTATCCTACCAAACTGATTAATCTCTTTGGATAATTCATGTCTTGCAGACTTGTGATAATGCCAGTTTGTGTAGACTGTATTTATAGGTGGGTGGTGAGCTTGTTTGACCCCAGTTGATTTCTCACATTGGCACCACTTCCTCTCATCATAGGCTATATCCATTGTATATTTTGTTGTAAAATTCATTGACCCTATTAATCTTTATACTAGCATGTGATGGTGATGGTCTAACCCAGACATTTTGTATTTTTCAGGACAATTGCAGGCTGCCTCAGATCTCAGCAAGGCTGCAGACCCCAATGCGGCTGCCTGGCAGATGATGACAGACAGCGGAGACAGTATAGATATCTCCACCCAGATAGCCACGCAGCATGTTAATGTGGATGAGGGGGAAGGTGACTCACCCCAATCCAAGAGACTTCGCAGGGTGGCATGTACCTGTCCAAACTGTACTGACAGTACTGGGAAGTATGTACATATTGTAGTTGTAAAACAATATACATGTTTTTGCCAGTTCTCCTTTGCTGAGCCATAGCAGGAAGTATTTGAGCTGAAAACTCTGAAAAGTCTCTGGCTAAATGGCTATTCAATGGCCAGCATCCTCAGAAGTATAAAACATGTAAAAGTGCTGTCTTGAAACACCCCATAACGATCTTGAAAAGTAAAAGACACTACTGGTGTACTGGTGTTGTCAGAAAATAAGTATTTTATTCAGAGTGAAATGGTCTTGCTAATCATGCTAATAGGATAATAAAATCACTAAAAATTCTTATGCATGTGCAGTACATGTTGTGTAATAAAAATATGCATACCTTAATACCGCTATTCATTACCGAGGCATACTCAAAGTGGTTTACATATTTTGGACCCTGATACATATATGTATGCCCAGCCCCCAAGGGAGCATGTGTACAATGGATACATGCTACCGGTATATTGGGCATCACTGGTAAACCAAGTAACCTGCCTGTGCATTAGCATACCATGTCCCTTTTCTGCATAATAAAATAAGTAAAAATGTTATGCAAATTTTGTAATGTTAAATTTTCCAAACAATTATGTAACATTTTGTAACCCACATGCATATATATGTGTGATATTCATATTGTGTTTCAGGAGCAAAGAAAACAAGAAGCGGGTTCACATTTGCCATATACCTGGCTGTGGCAAAGAATATGGAAAGACGTCCCATTTACGGGCTCATCTACGGTAAGCCAGACTATTTAATAGAATCTGCTTGAAATTCTTTTGTACAGTTTTATATGCATTTCTGGATAGCTTTTCTTGAACAAAAAGCTCTGTGTTGTGCCTGCAACTTCTCATCATAAAGCAATGCAATTTAGGATAGTATCGCTTTCACTTGTCAGAGATATTCATCACCTAATTCGGTGTCAAACCATAACTCTCTGCCGTGGGCTCCAGTCCACGGACCCCTAGCCATCTGGAAACGAATGTACCGGCCAACCACCGGTCATGAA
>JAAUYG010162558.1_pt1 | contig 11143 bp, 5 predicted proteins | sample 7278091 | NCBI WGS metagenome assembly JAAUYG01 (sample SAMN14350201, study PRJNA611818) | marine sediment metagenome | isolation source: surface marine sediment (0.6m) | place: French Polynesia: Moorea | collected 2018-08
GGATATATTTCAAAGAAAGTATTACATGTATTAGCTGTGGGTGGATATATTTCAAATAGAGTATTACATGTATTAGTTGCATGCTATCAGTAGCACAGACACAAAGGCAGACGAAATATCTTTTATTTCCATTGTAGGTAATAGATTCATGGGAAGAGCATTAACCAATGACAGAATAAATACTTGATATGTTTCTGAGATATCAAATGTGTCACACATAGAACTTCCAATTCCTCCTGGAACCTTACCCCATATTTACATTATTTGCTTCAATCAGGTTGTTACAGGCATTCTGATTGGCCGTAATTACTTACTTGATCCCGACTTCCTTCAGGTCGTTATCTGTGAGTGACAGGAACACAGGGAGGTCAACGTCCTGGTCCTCAAACGTTGCCAGGTATTTGCTGAGACCAAGTTCTCTCAGCAGAGATGCCAGGTCTGGGGGCCTCTGTTGTAACATCTGCTCCTGCTCCTGTCTGGCGCGCGGACTCAGGTCGGATGGGAATCCCCCTGGTGGCTTGCCGGGGGAATCCCCTACTACCACAGTGTTCGGAGAGCGGGGGAGACTCTGTTTAGGGGAGTGGGGATTCTGTTTGGGAGATTGCAGATTCAGATTCGCTGCCTGGGGTTGATTAGGATTGGGTGAGTGTGGCGGAGGATGCTGAGTGGTGGCATGTGGAAGGCTCGTATTCGTAGTCTGAGGCAGATGCTGTTGATTGAGATTTCTGGGTGTGTGCACCACAGCCACTGCCTTACTGACTCCAGCTGGGGATGTTGGTAAGCCAGCTGGTGAGGCAGCCTGCAGCTGTGACGACACAGTCACAGGTAACATCTGAGGCTGTCCTCCAGTCTCTGACACAGCTGTAGGGGACTCTGGATTCACAGTCAATGGCCTCAACCCAAGAAATGCATAGCCAGAATGTGGCTGTGGGGTTTGATTGGCAGGCGGAGTGGGCTGTGTGGGTGGAGCTTGTTTCGCAGCCTCCTCACTGTACTCCTCCCTCGGCCCAAACTGCGTATACTGACTCCCCCCACACGTGCTCACACGACTGGAGAATATCTCCCCGGCAAATGCTCTGTGAATGATCGAGGAAGATGGCGACGTATTCTCAGAATTCTCTCCACTGTCAGCGCACAGATCTGGATAGGCCGAGCTATGTTCATCAGTCCCACCTAGAGCTTTGATTCCAGAATCCGACAGGGATCGATGCAGCAAAATCGGTCCTGGTTTCGCAGTGCTATCGTCCTCCAGGCTCTCTAGACTGCCTTCCCGACTGAGTCCCAGAACCCCCGCCAGGCCTCCGCTGGAGCTGGAGCTACTCTTGATAGTCAAGGCACCAGTCTTGGAAAAGGCATTCCCCCCTTCTTCCTCCTCCGCCACGGACTCTGCAAACAGGGATGGAAAATTCTAACTGAATACCCTATCTTCTTTCAAACAACATTAAAAAGAAATCAGGCTTTTGACTCCTACATCCACATGGAAATGTCTATGTGAAGCTATGCCAGAGCCTAAAGGTTTGCATCACCTTTAATATGAGACATAGTAAAGTTCAACGAATAGGAAATTCATACCAAATTGACTCGAGGTAAAAGCACTTGGTATACACAACACACAAAGAATCGGCAGTGTGTCACTTCTCGTATGGGACTGGAACATGAATATTCAGCAGCTGTGACCATGGCAGACTTACCACGGCTTCCAGAGCTATCCTGGGAGTGATCCTCTGGACTAATAGGCGATGTGATATCCCGGGAACGCAGTGGGGGTAGCTCCGCTGTTGATGTGTCATCATCGGGGAACGTTACATAACTCTTGGGTATAATGCTTTCTGGAAATATGATCAAATAGGGAGCGGAGAATGAGCAGAATGCTTACACATTAAAGCCTCAGCTGTAACAAGTTGCCCATCTAAAATGTAATTTGTTAGGAAGAGATATCTGAGATAGGCTTTCATTTATTAGTTTTAGAATTTTATTACCTAGTATATAAAGAAGGATTCAATATAAATACACTGGGACTTCGCTGTGGAAAGTTACAAGTGGAGAGATTAATAATTATCTGCCACAGCAAATATACGTATCATTTACAAATACAAGGCCCACTGCTTTACTTAGAATAAAAGGAGCAAGACTGCTTACATTGAGTTCTCAAAGCAATCATCAGTTGTAACCCCTTGACAGATAGGTAGTAATATTGAAATGTTGAAATCAGACCATGCAATTTCAGACTGTCAGGCTGAATGTTTTTCATGAAAAAAAAAACACATGGAATAAACCTGTACAATATGAATCAGTCAGCAAAGGATGCTTTGTAACAAGAGATATATGTTTTGCATACTTTGTTGTAACTGTCTCGCTGGCACTGCCTTTCCACCAGGGCTAGCTCCCTTGGCTTCAAACAGTCGATTGAACGCTTCAGGCCCTTCTCGAATGCTGGGTCCTATGACATCACGAAACATTACATGAATACAATGAAGTAGAATATGAAAATTTACAATATCAAGCTACTGACACATTTTATGCAAATTAATGAAAACCTGGTATGAGTGAATGAAAATGCTTGACAATAACTGTGAAAGGTCATTTTTTTTAAAGAAAGCCCGGTTCAATTAGAACAGCTGAACCAGCAGTTTGGTCATTGCATATCTATATCACATATGTGTCAAAGTAACATAAGCCATCCAAACATTTCAACAAACTGAGTTAAGTTACTTGACCTACAAGTACACTGGAGCCTCACCTTTTCCCTTTGACCGAGAGCCTCGCTGACCGGTACGTGACAAGCGAGGCTGCTGAATCGCTTCATCAGATGAACTCAGATCACCGTCAAAATTCAAGCCTTGGTGGAAACAAGACTATCTGATACCTATTGCTTATCAGCGTACCATATATTCAAAACTGCATCTCTATTTTAATCCAATTCCTGGTCCTATCCTCAAAGACTTTGGGTAATAAATTAATGGGTAATAAATTATTCTGACTCAACTGGTAGCTACTGGCTAACACTCCCACATGCAATTACATGCACTACATGTATGTCGTGCATCGTTAATCTGAAATAAATAACCAATAACTAACTAACTAACTATGTGCTCCATAACTTCTAGGATGTTCTATTTGATATTTTTTCGGACTCTAGAAAACTCCTCAAAACATATACCGGTAATTATAGGTTAAGCTATATGCTTCCCCTACAATCGAAACATAATCTATCATATATACAATTTCAAGTGTTACAGCTTACAACCACATAAATGCTATAGGAAACATCTTTATTTTTGCACAGTTCATGTAGTGAAAGGTGTGCAGTAGTCCCTCCATTTTACAACCCTCTATTTTAAGACCACCCTTGATTATAAGACTGCTTTATTTTGGTCCAAGGAGCAAGTTTGTGTGTTAAATGACCTTTATTTTAAGACCACCTGCAATATAAGACCACATTTTCTTGGTCCCACAGGTGGTCTTAAAACAGAGGGACCAAGGTAAACAAAATTTTTGGAACTAGAAAGTAATATATTATGTTGACAAAACTTAAGGATGTCGGATTCTGTACCTGGTTCAACTCTGCGTGTAGCTGACACTGTCATATGATAGTTATCAATGAGAGACACTATCTTAGTATGACCGTTCATCAACGCCAGGGACCGGGCCGTGTCACCAGCCGTCGTCTTAGCATTGATGTTCACCCCCTGTCAGTGTCAACACAGTAAAGAGAAAAAGAGAAATAATAATAATAATAATAATAATAATAATAATAATAATATGCAGTTCTTATATAGCGCTTTATCCTCGAATGAGCTCAAAGCGCTTTACATATTATTACCCCTGGCACACCTGCACACACCAACACCTTCTCAACTCCTCCACGGAGGATACAACCCGGATACACGCTACATGGCGCCACGGGTGATCAATGCACAATAGCTTTCTCTGTGTATTGCCAGGTTCTCATTTACAGCTGAGTGAACCGGAGCACATTTCGGGTACAAATCTTGCGCAGGGACGACAGGTACAGAAGACTAAGCATACGGCGGGACTCGAACCCACGATCTCGTGGTTGAGAGTGGAATGCCTCAACCACTCGGCCAACGGTCCTAACAATGACTGATCTTCACATTTGAACATATATTGCAATACAAGGTGTGCACTGTGTACCATTCCTGACACAATGCTATTAACAAGTACATGTACTGTAAAGTCCTTAATTTTTGGCGAGGGATTTATTTGGCGAAATTAGCGACCATCTTTAAATCGCAACAATAAATACCCACAAACATAATTCATGTACCTGGATAATTAAAAAGACCTGAGCTAACCACAAAATATTAATCCCCGCAAACATAGTTTTGTCTTATAAACGCAAATATTAATCCCCATGAACATTAAGGAATTTACAGTAAGTTCTGGTCAACCTGTGTCACAAAGACAACATTGGCAAAAATATTGTTGTGATTTCAGTGTACATGACTAGGTTGAAAATATGACCTCTGCAGCCAGTAGTGTAAACTAATTACAAGGCAGGACTTGCCAATGTGAAGTAAGAATATTGAACGTGGAAACCCGGAATTATGATCCCAAATATTTGAAGCTAAATTGGGTCTAACGAGTACATTTTTGGGCTGGTGTTAATTTGGCAATAAAATAGCACTAGGTATAACTTTTGTCAACCCCCAAAATGGTCTTAATTACGGAGTGATCATATTTTCAGAGTGATTTTAAAGCATGTTTTCACTGTAGATTCTACCAAGCCTATCCCAAACATAAAGACACATGTATGTCAAACATAGGATTCACGAATTATTACCATCTTAGCTACTGACAAAAGTTCGACAGAAAATGCATCAGTGTCACTGCATATTCAGGGAAGATGGGTGAAGTTCGAAATATCTTAAGCATGGAAAAGTGAATTTAAGCTGCTGTCCAAACTTTAAGACTTTTCTGGAAATTGACCCGGGTGACTTACATGCAGCAGGAAATCCTGCACGATGATTTCATGTCCAGCAGCAGCAGCTTCCATGAACGGAGTGAAATGACAAGTTGGCTCTCTGGACAATGGGAAATCAGAATATTTATGGTTGGCATTTTGCTCCCCCCCACCCCATATTTTTTTGGAATTGAATGTAGAACAAAGTGAGATGACATGACCTGATTGTTAGTGCTCAAGAACAGCACTGAAAATTTTCAGAAGCATTACCCACAGACTTGTAGCAAATATTTCCCTACAACTTACAACACTGAATAAAGTTTTCATTTTGAGATTTAAAAAGATAGGGTCTGCAATGACCAAATACTAATTTCCATGTATAAACTGAAGAGTTAATATCTGCGGAGTCTACATGCATGAAATCTGCAAAACTTGCACTTAAATAAGCAGCCTCCTAGTTTTTGCTCTTTCATCCAGATATCACTTTCTTTCTCTCTTGTAAGTTGCCACACTTACACTGCTTCTGCTTTGGCTCCATTCTCCAGGAGGAACCTGACCATATTCTGATGCCCAGAGTAGGTTGCATGAAACAGTGCACCCCATCCCTTCTTATCAGTTAACTCCAGGTCAGCACCAGCCTAAACATTCACAATGGACACAACTGATTACAATACAAAACCACATGCTTAGGAGCACAAAGAACGAATAAAGCTTATGGCTTCAACAATAAACGTGTGCTACAGTTACTAATTACCAGCAGGACAACCAGACAAGACCATATTATTACCAGTAATAGTTTATGTATTATCATTCATTTTCACAAAGTTATTTATTTGTAAGATCAAGGATGTTGAAAAGTTACAGGATCTTTATAATGTGGAAGCTTAAGATTAGTATAAAAAATCGTGAAAGTTGCAAATAAATCAGACCGTGGTTACCATGGTTACCTGTATTAGAAAGTAGGACACACTCTCATTGCCACAGCTAGCTGCCAGAATAAGCGGCGTCTGTCCCTTAAAGTTTTTGATGTTGACACTGACCCCGGCATCCAGCAGTAGATTAACTACAGTGTCATGGCCTATATAGCAAGCATACATCAGCGGAGACCAGCCGCCTTTATTCTGTCTGTTCAAATCTGTGTCACCCCTGAAACAACAGTCACAGATGAATTGTGTGAAAAATACAAACATACAATGACATTAAGTTTAAGAACTAATTTAAGTAATGATGTGCAATGCAACATAAGTATATAAATAATATACAACACACACCCATACTAAGTGCCCAGATGGACTGTGAAAGACAGTCTCAGTTAATCTCATTTTATTTTGGCTTAGCTACTAGAAATATATGATTGTGGTCTCACTATTAAATATACATGGGTATAATATTATCACATATGACAGAAAATTAATACATGTAACTCTAGTCTGCTTATCCAGTTCAAAGCATACAATTATTTTAGAGTAATTTTCACTGAAAAAAATGTGCCTAAATTACAGTTACAGCTACTAACCATGTTAACAAAAGTAGTCAAAAACATATACACATACAGCTCTAAAAAGACGGAAAATCCACAGCTTCTTGCAGCCAGTGAAACGGTATTTAACATCAGCCATACTATATATAATAATGTAAACAAGAATATAACAAAATAGTACAAAAATGCTATATAAAAGGTATACACATTAATAACAAACTATCTTCTACGATATGCCAGACATGAACTTGAACACTACAATAGTATCATTAAATATGTATATCATATACACTATATGCTCATCATACCTGTCTAGTATGGCACGAACACAGTCATAGTGCCCAATACTACAGCCCGTGTGTAGGTCTAGAGGGATTGGTTCAAATTCTTCATTCGGAACACCACTCCATCCTTTCCACACACTGAGGCTGCGATCAAGAAGCTCATTCTCAGAAGCCTCATCTGAAGCCTCATATGGATAGTCTAGCTCATTAGGCTGTGCCATGCTGTGCTACGGTAACAGCCAAATGCTCTGCCTGGGTGTCAATTAAAATCTTATATTCATATCTCCACATGCAGCCACAAAGGATTCATATTCAAACACACCTTTCACTAGTATCTATATGTAGTAGCGCTTTACTCTGATGAAATGCTTAGGCTAAAATATTTTACATATTTGGCAAAATATGGATATTTGCATTATTCTGAGGGATGTTTTTCCTGGTACTATTTTTTCACACAGCATCTACCAATAGCTGTCAGGAAGTTTTCCCCCCGATTTTTCCATTTTTGTTAAAAAAATAATACCGCATTGGGGGTCAGTTACAAAGAAAAATTTAGACACAGTACACTTTACAAGTGCATAAAAATATATACCAGTGTATAATTTATTTCTGCCAAGGCCATAGTAAATAATTTTATAAATTTGAATGAATTTAAATACATTGTATTGCCACTGTGAGGAATTTCAGTCATAATATATGCTGTTACTCCCACGCAACAGCAGAGTAAGCTCTAGTATGTACCGATTTACTCCGCAGGACATACCCACTGAATGATATCATAATGGCCCCCAACCAGGGCTAGAAAAAGTGGTTGTCTGGTAGCCTGAGGATAACAGACTTTATGGTGGGCTACAGGAAGAAGACATCATTTAATATTATAATAATAATAACAACAACAACAATAATAATAATGTCACTAATTTATATAGCACAACTTTATGTTTGCACATTTCTATGCGCTTGTTAGTCTCTGTATATTCCAGAATACAGGTACCGGTATGTCTTCAAGTTCTTCTTAAAGATCTCTATCGCTACTGGCATATGGAGATCAGGGTCCACACTATTCCAGATAGTAGGCGCTGAATATGCAAACGAATATTTAGCCCGCTGGGGGGGGGGGGGGGGGTATCTAACCTTGTTATATTTAAACAAATTTAAATGGGTAAACACAGCATGATAAAGTCTCTATCAGTGGAAACCCCTTTGTGCGTTTATTTACGCCAATATTGAGTAGACCGTCGCTGGGGGTAAAAAAGGCAAAGCTAAGGCCGGGGGAAATGCCCAGTAGCACACGTTATCGCCCACTTGGATCTTTCGTTTCTACATTTTAACTAACGAATTGATTAAATACAATGAAACGAATAGAATGTATATAAACAATATAGGTAATTTCATTCATTACTTCTCAAATGCCTTCAATCAGCATGGATTTTTCGACCACAAAGTCCTGCAAAAGGATAAACGACAACAAGTTTCTAGCAGATTGGAATTTTAGGTGCCAGCCAATGAAGACTCGCCTAAATCACAACGATAATAGGGTAGCATAACATTGTAGACTGTTAAAGCGAAATTAAGCGACATTCTGCCGCTTGTCCTCAAACTCATAACCCAAAGAACTTATGCGTTAAATATCCACTGCACCAAGGGATAAAACGACTTTTTTTCAACACGTTTGACCATTTTTGCCAATTGTATTCCAATATATGCCGTTATCCCACCCACCCCGGGACGTCCCCCTTTGCATTTTATTTTATTTTTTATATAAACATTTATTTATTTATATAGGTTTACAGCACGCATGTTGCAGGTTAATGTTCACTTTTTTAACAAACATAGCATTGTGTTAGGGCGGTGGAGTGAAGCCCAACAATGTGGTCGACAAAATAAGCAACTATAACAGGCCTAGGTAGATCATATGTTGAACCTTTGTGAGTTTACAATATATTGTGCCACTATATCAAACAGCTGCAAATTTACATCCGGTGGTAGGAGGCTTGAGCCATTTAGTAACAATTGCTACAACTTAGACGAGACTTAGCGAGTAGAGAAAAAAAAACCCCAACATATTGGTTAGGAAGATTTCTCAATATCTCTGGGAATACCCTGGACAAAATGTGTGGCGTGTGGGGTGGCCAGGGCTGGGCATACAAGACAGTAATGATGAGTACTTTCAGCTCTCATATTGCACAAAGGAAACTATTTTCATTAATAAAATTATATTTACGTCTATGAGCATTCAATGCACTGAGAGCCATTTGCATTCTTGTATGATGAACAGATGTTTGGCCTGAAGTTTTAGGTTCAATTTAGATAGTTTACATTTTTATTTTATGTACTGATGCTGATTTTAAATAAACAAACAAATAAGTAAGTAATCATCTGGCAAAAGTTATCAACTAAAATGAAATTTCTCTAGCTAAAATAGGGGTACATGTGGATTAAATCGAATAGACTGAATTGCACAAATCGGCCGGTTTGGCAAATCGATCTAGTGAACCAGCCAAATTCTTATAATTCTTATTTTGCAAGTCATGATCTGCACTCCTCACTAAAGAGTGTTAACTGCTGATTCGTGAGCCAGCCCGCCTATAAAACTACGACATGACGACGATCTTCTGTTAAAGAGTGATCTGCGACTCACCATGGCTGTTAGATGTTGATATATGATTCATATAGGGGGCTTAAATAATGATCTGTGATTCGTAGTTCACTGTTAAAAAATAAAACTTGAATTGGGCCATATTTTGTAGACCCATGTGTACCCTTTCCAATAACAGCACTATTAATAAGTGCATATAGGGGATATCTGGATCTGGATAATAATCGCTATCTCTGTACGGATATCACAGTCATGGAGGGTTGGTGCCTTGCAGTTATGGACTGGAGGCTGATGTCAGGCGATTCCTAAAGCACAATACGGAATTCGAATCTGCCTGTGTGGTACTGTCAGGGAGAGAGTTCCACTGGGCCACGGTCTTTGGGGTAAACGAGGTCTTTAGCTGGAGTGTGGGACAATCAGTCTTTGCTTTGTGCTGCTGCCACGTGTAGGCCGATGGGACTGCACGATATCCATCTGGGACACCGGCACCGCCACATGGTCATTCAGAATCTTGTAGAGGAAGACCAGCCTGCTCATGCGCCTTCTCTTCTCGAGGGGGTCCAGTTTCAGTGTCCTTAGGATGTCAGTGACACTATCCCTTGGGTTGTAGTTGGGTGAGATCCATCGTGAAGCTCGTCGTTGGAGGTCGTTGGTCGCTGGACCTTCTCCAGCTGATTAATGTCCTTAAAAGGGATATATTGTTCCCATTGGCGAAATAATATTCCATATTTGTAATATGGTGTTATTTTGCCAAAAAAACTAAGTAAAATCGAGAGAATCGAATAATCTGAAACCCGACCTGAAAAACTATGTGAGTCTTGTAACTCAAGCAACAGTTGCAGAAATACTTTGCGTAATCTCGCTAGTTTGAACGAGAGGATGCCTGAAGCAGACAGAAGTGTTTGAACTTGAAATTTTCCAGGTATTTATTCTTTGAGATAATCAAACTTAGTCTGTGCGTTTTCGCCTGATTAATTATGTTTTTTGGTACATTACTTTTCCTATCGTTGGTCCTAAATGGTGCAATTATTCAGCTTGCTGAAATTGTTTAACATTGTTGTCATAATTGCTATGGCATCCACCTTACTGCCACATTGGTTTTGACAGTCAAGACCATCTTAACACGACAAGCAAACACTTTAGCGCATGTCAGTAATCGATTCCAGATACATAAACATTGACAAATACGAATATATGTGAAACTTGGCTGGTAAGTGGGAGCTTCAGGATGTTCAAATAAACGTTTTACCGCAGCGGAAATTGTAATTTCTTTTTGTCACTGATTATCGCCCGACTTGACTTAACTTGATCCTGTACCGAGTTTTACTTTTGACTCAGCTCTAAGCGTTTTCTAAAAGTGTCAAGACTAGGTGCCATAGCCACTGCACTATCCAGTCCATTCCAGTTGTTAACCACACAATTACTAGTAAAGAATTGCTGACGGACTTCACTGCGGGTAGCATGTTTCGTAAGCTACGAAGTCCTTCGCGTCCTCCCACAGTGAACATATCGAAAGAGTTTGTCGTATATAATCCATTCAGCAACTTGTAAGTCTCTCACGTATCAGCCTTGTAAGGACGATAGGCAAGATCCTGGAGTTCCAGATCCTGCGAGCACAGTTTCGGAGCGTGGTGTTGCACCTTGTCAAGACGATCCTTGTCTTTCTTGAGCCAGGGATTCCATGCTGGAGAATTGGTCTCCACAATAGGATGAACTAGAGCACAATATAGTTGACGTATAACTGTTGGAGATTTGTTCGTGAAGCCGCGCTTAATCATTCCAAGTCTCTGAGATGCCTTCTTGGTGATTGTTTGTATATGAGTACTCAGCTTTAGATCTGAAGATATGATGACACC
>JAAUYG010186714.1_pt1 | contig 11143 bp, 16 predicted proteins | sample 7278091 | NCBI WGS metagenome assembly JAAUYG01 (sample SAMN14350201, study PRJNA611818) | marine sediment metagenome | isolation source: surface marine sediment (0.6m) | place: French Polynesia: Moorea | collected 2018-08
CACAAAAGGTCAAGGTGACGACGGCTTACGCTATAACTTGGCTTTTATTGAGTTCTGTCGTTTGATCTTCGGATCTGTGTTGTGATTGGTGGTTCTACAGGGACAGTGTGTTGTGATGGGTGGTTCTGGGCTATCTTCCCAGGTCTCAGCCCACAGAGCAACCCCGGCGCGTCCCCAAGGTGGCGGATTGGGGAATGACCTTTAGTTAAAGGTTAGCCAGCTACTTTAGCTCGTCGCGGACCATAGTGGGCATTACCTTGTTCATTGCTGGACTTTTTTTCAAGATTTGAGACTGTGGAACTATCGCATTGTGATATCATCATCATCATCATCTAGTGGACTCACCTGTTTTGGCACTGTATGACCCTTTTGGTGTTGATGTGCCGTGAAACGTTGATATAATCAATCAATCACTATCAAAGTGGAGAGGAGGCAAGACGCAGTATGCTTTCGGACTCAATGTCCGATTTGTCCTTGCTACCTGAATATGCAAGTTATGAAAATGCCAAGCATGTAAAGTGTTAAAAATAGCAAGGACAAATAATCATCACTGACTGCTGTTTTCGCAGTGAAAGGTGTCATTTTCTGGTTTATGTTTCATCTGACGCACACTTTTTATTCATTTTTTTTTAGTAAACTGCACTCGTTGCTAGAGCAGGAAGTCTGGGGAGGATTTGAGACGTTTGGTGCAATGATTAGTTGGCAACCAATCAAGGATATTGGTGGCATATACGTATTGATATATCTGTATGTACTACTTTAAGCATATGCACATAAGTATTTACCCACCGGTTACTTTCGTTTTTCTCTTCCTCAGAGGTGACTTTGCTGTAGTCTGTAGCCCAACAAGTCTTTCTGGAGCTCCCCTAGACTTGTTTGATGGCACCTTTGCTTCATGTGCAGCTGAGAAAAATTTCAAATTTATGACAAACTTAAGTGACAATATGGTGGGCACGTGGTTTAGTAACTCACTATGATCATTTATCATTGAAAGATGCTTAAACTCCCAGATTTAAAATGTAATGTTACCAGAGCTCCTTTTCTCTGAGTGCAGGAATACAATATTTACGTCAGTCCTTACCCTACGCTATTGGCGAAAGCCCATTCGCGTTTAAGTCTTAAGTTTGAGGTCCCCCTCCCCCCCAATGACCCGCTTACTTTAATCGTGTATAGCGTCTCACCAGATATTATTCAAATAGATGAAAGTAGGACGGTCATATAAATAATATTTCACATCTCCTGAAATAACACAATAACATGGTAGCGACGATGCATCATAGTATGTTTATTCGATGTTCAAGCATATATGTAAATTTAACTTATGATTCTATATATCGGTGGTACTGTACTGTAACACGTGGTAGAGGCTTTCAATTTATAAACAAAGAACTGAATGTATACGCTTAAGTGGACAAGCCTGTATAACGATACTTGTGTTTTACATGCGTGGTAACTAATAAAAAGGATAATGGAAAAGAAAGAAAAGATGTTTACCTCGTTGTTGAATGGGGTCGGAGGTGGCGCGGTGAAAAGATCTAGGCTGGTCCATTGAGCCTAGACTCTGGCGGGGGAGGCGACCCATGACCGAGCGGGCCAGCACGTCTGGCACACGACGACCCCTTTCTCGGCAGATCAGCACCAAGGCCAAAGCGATGGCGGTCAAGCCAGAGAGAGAGAGAGAGAGAGAGAACATTTTACAAGTCTAGTATTTCACTCGACAATGAGTTAGAATTGATAGCTAGGGCTCTAACCAATAACAGCTTAGTATTTTACTTAGAGACAACTTGATTGGTTCACTCACCATCGGTTAGGGCTGGGGTTGCTACCGCCGTGGTATTCGCCGCCTCCGTCACATTTCCCTCCCAGCTGCCGTTTGCAGGGGCCGCAGTGGTGGGCACGTGCTGGATAACTGTAAAAACAGAATGGGGTAATTTCACGGTCTGATGCAGATGCCACCCGCCTCCCTGACAGCGATGGCTAACAGAAATGTAATAGGGTATGCTGTCATATTTCACGATAATGATAAACTACAGCGGTGATGTTTACATTGAACCACCCAAGCAGTTCTAACATTCCATAACTATTTCTATGACATTTCATAAACTATAGCGGAACTTACTAGGTCGCAGGCTCTTGTGCCGAGGCAGCGGGCGCCTCGTGCTGCCTGTCCAGATGTCGGAGGCTAAAAAACAAAAAAGAGCAATCTTTACTTTTTGTCGAACCAGTTTTTAATAAGTCAATAGATAAAGTTAGTGTTACACGAAGCATTCATTGACATCGGATAGACTAATCTCCAATCTAAGCTTATGGCTAAAAAAACTATACATACACTCTCGTGTCTTACCTTGGGTCGTACTGCCACAGTCTGAGAGGAGGATCAGGCTGGGTTCCGGGGCTACACACTCACATCCACACTCTCCAAGTTGGGGAACCTCCCTGCTACGCTCCTCCACCCCCGAGAGCAGATAGGGTGGTACCCCCTGCAGGTCCAGCTCCTTGATCCTGTTTGGGGCCGGCACGGGCGCGGGGAGGGTGCGTCTGCGTACTAGGCGCTGAGCCATACAGACACACGTGCCTGCACAGCGCCTAGTGCCCGACGCAGCCCCTATTCCCGCCAACAAGATCAGGCACATCATGATCATTATCTTCATTTTGTTTGATTGGTTTTATCTGTAAAAGAGAACATGTAAAAAAATATATAATCAACTTGCAGCACATTTTCCTTAAACACGCAACATTCCGAATTTTATCCGATAAAAAAATGGCGGCAGTGTTAATCGTAAGTCCTTAACTTTCTGCTGTGTGTACTGACGCGTAAAGGGACGCTATAAGCTTATATAATCTCTTAAAGACAAAAGTAGTTCCGCCTATCTCATTCTAACCGATACCACAGAAGCATATGTCAAGGCTTCTGATACACTCTACTATAAGCTTCTATAAGCTTTTATTCTTAAAGAACAGACAAAGTAGTTCATTTTCTTAGTGTATAACTACACCCGCTTACCTGTCAGTGCAAATCCCCGGTCTTCCAGGCATCCTCACTGGGGTCACGACCTCACCTCAAGGGCTTTAGGGTTACGGGGAGAGAGAGAGAGAGAGCAGGCAGTTGCCTGTCCGGCCTAGCACATACACCCACTGTCTATGACTAATTGTTACGCTGGACCCCTGCAGCTGACTGGAGGGTTAAAAGCGAGACGGGGTCAGACTCTACCGTGTGTACATCGTTAACTAAAATAGAAACTTTGTCACTAATTTTTTGTTGGATTTTTGAAATTTTTATTTTTTTTTTCTTTTCGTTCATAACATATATATACAACAGTGATAGTAGTAGCAGCGGTAGGAGGAGCAGCGGCAGGAGGCCTAGTAGTAGTAGTAGTAGTAGTAGTAGTAGTAGTAGTAGTAGTAGTAGTAGTAGTAGTAGTAGTAGTAGTCATAGAGTAGTAGTTGTAGTAGTCGTAGTTGTCGTGTCATGTTAATAGGATTAGTTTAGAGCCTGATAGGGTTTTCCCTACATTTTGCGGGGCTAGCAGATCATCACTCACAGTCAGGGAGTAGATCCTGCCCGTTGTGAAGACTTGCCTGTCGCGCTCCTAAACAAGCAAGTCTTAGCCGTCTGTTTTTAACATTAAGACTATGTTCGAATTGAGTGATGGTGAGTGATTTAGAAGTTTTCCTAACTTTGTTGTAGAAGAATGTAAAAAAAACTGACAGTGGAGAGATGCTTTTCTTTTAAAATTGACAAGAGCCGATTATTGGAAACCGAAAATAGTTTGGCTCTTGGTATTTTATGCGACACCATATTTATGGGTGGTGTAATAGCGAGATAACCCCCACCATAAAGGTTAAGCTCGGTACCATCGATTATATGGTAACAGAAAAGCTTTGTTAAACTCCACTGTCAGCTCGATGGACCAGAATTCTTGAAATTCAACCCCTCCCAACTGAAGAAGTCCCAGGATCTCTTCTGTCGAAAACGGCTGATGTCTGAGAGCGCATTCTTTTGCGACATCTTCCAAGTAATTCTTATGTCCATCATCAAAATTATTGTGAACGTGAATTTGTGAAGTTAAATACCGTAAATAATAGGCTTCTAATCGATCTTCGTGTTGTGGTGAATGGTAGGTATCCTTGATAAGTTTCTGGTTTATGTTGTGGATGCGGCATATGCGATGATTGTTACCATTATCAGGCTCCAGGTTACATAGCACAAATCGACCGAGTATATCGTAATCCCTAAAATTACAGCGTTTTGTATTCTTGAGGTAAGGCCGCTTGGAAACCGCTGCCGATCGACAGCAAAGTCAGCACGGTTACATAACCTAAGCCGCATCTGTTCTGACGCATCATCTGTGAGGGGGGTCAAACAGATACAAACCACTTATTTATAAACTTACAAACAAGAACCTCATTGCTTGTGATAATATATCCTCATTCATCAGACCTAAGCCGATTTAAGGCCATAACTAACAAATCATTGTTCCGAGTGGTTTTATCACTGTACGGTCTAAACCTTAGGGCGAGTTTGCATAACGCCTGACTGTGCTATAACAGCTTTAAGTACTGGCTAATACTTTCTTATAATTCATAATATGTTTACACTGTATGAAGGAACTTACCTCTCTGATCTGTTGGTTCTCCATTCTACTACAAGAACAAATCAGTTTCTTTTCAGTGAACAAGCTCTCCAGAGGTGCAGGGGAACGAATTTAGATTGTGCGGGGATTTTTATACCGAAAACTCGAGACGAGAAATGGCTCTAGCAACGATTTTATTGCCTAAAACGTATACATACATACATGTGGTGGTGGTTTAACGGCACATCAACACCAAAAGGGTCATGCAGTGCCAAAACAGGTGATAATGATTGCAACATCAATTCAAGTCGCTACAGTCTAAGTACTGCACTGTGTGAGAGCGATTCGCTATCAGGCCAAGTCTGAACAAAATGTCAGACAAGACCCAATACCCAGGTGCGCCACGTGGAGGCTGCTCTCATATGTGCGTCATACACAGACATTTCACCATAGGCAGCAATGGCTTGCACAAGAACCTGAAATTTAATTTGCTCGTATACGTACATACGTTTAACAATACACAAACACTCATCATCCCTCCCTCCCCGCCTGCGTCATCATACACAGCATTTCACCATAGGCAGCAATAGCTTGCACAAGAACCTGAAATTTAATTTGCACGTATACGTACGTATGTTTAACAATACACAAACCCTCTCCGCCTGCGTCATACACAGCATTTCACCATAGGTAGCAACGGCTTGCGCAAGAACTTGAAACTACATTTTTTTCTCTTTTAAGCCCCCCATTGGGTGAGAGCGGTTTCATACAACCGCTACGTGGTGCTATGGAAACTTATTTGAAAGAACGGAAATATCTCTTGATGTCTGGGTTGTCTCCACTAGCTTACAAAAGCATCCTGTTTACCTATTTTGCCAAGAAAGAGATCGCGTATAATCACCTGCTGTTGTTCGGGATATATACAACCGATGTCTTGCGATCACCACCACCGCGATCAGCATCCAACCCAGTTAAGTCGATAAACGCGCCATACAACAGTTTTACACGGAGCGAGTTCGAACCCTGATGCCGTGGTACTGGAGAGTGTTTTTGTACGTTCATGTATGGATATATAGCAAAACTGTGATATATAGTACTGACAATAGGTGTTACGGTACTGTGTAAGAATTATCTTTTCTTCCATTCGTTCAAATTCTCGAGATTTACTCGAAAATAAAACATTTTACAATATTTATTTCCCACATTTTTTTTTCTGCAACACCGCTTACAACAGCCTAAAAATGCCATTCACAATACGTCTGTAGTTTACAAAAGGTGAGTCGGGAGATGGAATCCCCCATTTTCTTTGATAGCTGGAAATAAAAATAGCGACCTTCTTTTGAAGCTGTCACTCGCATTCGTACTTATCTGTCTCACGTATTTTCAACCGAATATAAATAAGTATACATCCATCAAGGCTTCTGGCACAAACAACAACAACAACGACATACATCTCTCCCAGAACGGTGATGGGATCACTTGACAGAAAAAGAATACCGCGGGGGTAAAATGTATTTCGCGTTTCCAGTTGACATCGTGTCTGACAGTGTCTCCGTCATTCTACGTAAAAACAAAAGGATGCCCTTGGTGGACCCGCGAGCTGACCTCCGCTCACCGCTTATGTCCCGAACCGCCCTTTACAGACATGTCTCCATATTCGTTTAAAATAATGTCGAAATTTTATGTGTACGGTTATCGATCATGTTGTATCACGGCTTCATAGGATAATGTAACCATATGCGATAGGCTTACACCGAATGAAGACGGTAGTGCTGCATAACAGCTATCACCCAGCTACATAAAAAAATCTCTATCCCTTCCTTAGTGTAGCTAGTGAGTGAATGCTCGAGTGAGTGACAGTACGCTGAAGCCAAGTGGTTCCGAACAATTGTTTCCTCGGTTCGTGCGTCATGTATACACCCTGAGCTCGAGTGACCATTGGGCGCCCCTAGTACGTCCTGGAGATGCCGTGTTGGGTTATACAGTGGAATCAGGGACACCCGAGGGACTGTGAAGAACTACCGGGGTATGCTCAATTCTGAGGTGGTCTTATTTCTTAAGTCCATCTCTATGTACTGAACAGGTCTATATAGGGACTGAAGTAGCTATCCTTTATTCCCATGCTGTCCCTGTCCGACTGAAAATATAGTTCCCCCAATGCAGGCCGTGCAAGCCATGAAATATCTATGATATAAAAAGGGATAAGGGGTGATACATGGTTATAGGGATCATAAGTCTCGTTTTATAACTTTGAAAAATACTTGACTATATTTTCTGATACAAGCCGTATTCTTGCGCCACACTGAAATGGAATAGAAAAGACGCATTGTGACGTCATAATACGGCTGTTCCGAGAAGCGACCTCGCTCAATTCTGTAGCGTGATAAAATAAATAATTCACACTTACTTCGTGTCTGGGCGGCTAGTTCCATAGCCAACTGCCGGCGTTCTGCCTCCAATATTTTCCCGTCCCAATCTTCAGTCTCTGGGACTGTGTGCTGCGAAGGAGTGGGAGATAGTGAATTACAGGAGTTAGAGGGGACATCTTATTTAGTCACTTTTTTATTTGGTGGTAAAACAAGTAGGTCAAAAAGTCAGAAACATAACTGGTTGTGGGCTGGAGAAAGATTGAAAACGTTGTAAGCGTTTGAAAAATAAATGGACAATTTTGACGCAGTCAGATCATGAAGAAGTCATTTTGAAAGTGAATGACACACGGGAAAGGGGTGTACCAGGCTTGACAGACAAATCCCCTTTCACTCGCCCATGGGTTTCCCCCCGAAATAGAATCAAAACCGATGATGTTAGATTTTGTAGTATAAACGATGTATTTAACCGTAATGCATAAATGTGGTAGACAAGATTTTTGAAGTTGTTTCGTCATGGGACGGGTGGGCATAGGGAAGAATCTGCACAGATCCGCATATTTGTTCGGGAAGATCAGACGGGTTAGGTAAGACTCGGCTATTTGAGACATATATTCTCGATGGCCATCATCTATGCTCCCGAAGAAGCAGATTCCATGCATCAGCCTGAGTCCCCACGCCCTCTCTGTATCTTCGAGGGTTTAATCTACCTTTGCTTCCATTTTCTTGTAGAAGCTGTGCGAGATATCTTGCAGACGTAAATGACATTTGCATATCGAATGTCGGGGGCGGTTTGGGATGGAATTTTTACAAAACATGGGTTTTGTGGTGACGGGGTGGATGGTTTGGAATTTGCATGAGGGGATGGTTGAAGGCGATTTTCTGGAGACCGTAGAGGTTAGGCTGGATATGCGGGACAGGCTATCTACCAACCGATGACCACTGTCCAATAATTCCCGGAGATCATCTGTGGCTTTCTTGTAAAAACCAGACCTGTATCGACCGGCCAAGTGCATGAAACTCTCCATAAAGGAGGAGTGTCGGAGAGTTTCCTATTGAAAAGATAAATAAATAAATAAAAAGTGGGGATCAGTATGGACGTTTGTCTGAATTTACCAAAGATGGAGTTTACGTGGACCTCGAAGGATTTATGTCAACAAGAAAAACTCCTTTTAAACGGAGTTCAAATAGATTTTAAATTTAACCCATCGAATGACCCGTTCGCTTTAATGACTTCTAATGCTGGAGAGAAGTATACTTTCGAAATAGGGGAGGCCATCCTAAAAATCTGTCACGCCACATTAAATCCGAGACTCATTATATCTCACGCGGAGGAGTTAAAGAGCAGTCACGCTATATATAGCTACACGAGATCCGATATAAGAACGTTCAATGTACAGCCGGGGAGTTTCGCTATGGAAGTAGACGATTTGTTTCAGAATCAAGTACCTAGTCGGGTTGTTATAGCTTTAGTATCAGCTCAGGCTTATAGCGGCGCCTATCACCGGAACCCTTATAACTTCGACCATTTCAATCTTGGTTTCATGGGGTTATATTTAGACGGGCAGTCGGTCCCTGGCGACCCCATCTCGTGCAACTACGCCAACAAACAATACATGTCGGCTTACCTCAGTTTATTCACAGGTATAGGAAAATTCAGACTCAATGAAGGAAACTACATTTTGAGAGAGGATTATGCTGGAGGAAACGCAATTTATGTGTACGACATCGCTGGCAAGGAAAGTCAGGGGGTCGCGGGTCTGGTTAGGAAAGGCCATATGAGGTTGAGTTTACGACTTAAGGAGCCCCCGACGGAAACCCTGACAGCCTTGGTGTACAGTTTGTTTCCCACCATTTTACAGATAGATGAATCCCACAGTATATTTTAACAAGAATGAGGTACTGTCTAGGAAAAGCTCAACTTACTCTGCTGGCGAGGTTGGGAAAATAGTTTTGGAGCTTCTTTATGTCCAGTCTGTCCACAGACACTGCCCTCGCGCCCAGGTGTCTGATGACGCCTTTCCTCAGCAGGGTCTGCCACACTGGTCGCTGGCTGTGGCACACCATACGATCTGCCACGCAGACGCACGGGCTACATGTGTGGCCCATGGTCATACCCCACATCCACCCAACGGTCATCATCATCGTCACTTTTTTCTGGAATAATAAAACATGCTAACATAAAAATATGTACACTCCTTTCATTACATACACGCGATGTTCCATGTGCGCCCCCGGATGTCCGCCATTTTGGACATACAGTAGCCAATATGGTAGCTCTACGGGCTTAGTGTCATATCGTGGCGCACAGATAAAAAAATCCTTTTCACATCCCATAAGATTGTCACAAAGCCGATATACGTAGGACACACGCTACAGATAGTCTAGAATACTTTACTATACATCAGAAAACTTCTACTGTAATATATGTCTCGTTAAACCACTTTTTTTTACCAGAGCATACACTTCACGCTTACCTCTCAAGATTTGGCGCTGGTTTACTGAGGATGTTTAACACCCATATGACACAGAATACGAGTGAAAATATAGTTCCCCCAATACAGGCCATGTAAGGTGTAAAATATCGATAATATAAACAGGGATAGGGGGTGATACACGCTTATATACGAATCATAAGTCTCGTTTTGTAATTTTGAAAAGTCCGATAAATACTTGACTATATTTTCTTTTACACGCTGTATATAGTCGTATTCTTGCGCCACACTGAAATGGAATAGAAAAGACGCATTGTGACGTCATAATAAGGCTGTTCCGAGAAGCGACCTCGCTGATTTCTGTAACGTGATAAAATAAATAATTCACACTTACTTCGTGTCTGGGCGGCTAGTCACATAGCCAACTGCAGGTGTTCCACCTCCAAGATCTTCAGTCTCTGGGACTGTGTGCTGCGAAGGAGTGGGAGATAGTGAATTTGTAATGGTGACAGGAGTTAGAGGGGACATCTCATTTAGTCACTTTTTTATTTGGTGGTAAAACGAGTAGGTCGAAAAGTCCGAAACATAGCTGGTTGTGGGCTGGAGAAAGATTGAAAATTTTGTAAGTGTTTGAAAAATAAATGGACAATTTTGACGCAGTCGGATCAGGAAGAAGTCGTTTTGAAAGTGAATGACACACGGGAAACGGGCGTACCAGGCTTGACAGACAAAGCCCCTTTCACTCGCCCGTAAGTTTCCCCCCGAAATAGAATCAAAACCGATGATGTTAGATTTTGTAGTATAAACGATTAAAACCGTAATGCATAAATGTGGTAGACACAAGATTTTTGAAGTTGTTTCTTCACGGGACAGGTGGGGATAGGCAAGAGTCTGCATAGATCCGCATATTTGTTCGGGAAGATCAGACGGGTTAGGTCAGACTCGGCTATTTGAGACATATATTCTCGATGGCCATCATCTATGCTCCCGAAGAAGCATATTCCATGCATCAGCCTGAGTCCCCACGCCCTCTCTGTATCTTCGAGGGTTTAATCTACCTTTGCTTCCATTTTCTTGTAGAAGCTGTCCGAGATATCTTGCAGACGTAAATGACATTTGCATAGTGAATGTCAGAGTCGGTTTGGAATGGAATTTTTTACAAAACATGGGTTTTGTGGTGACGGGGTGGATGGTTTGAAATTTGCATGAGGGGATGGTTGAAGGGGATTTTCTGGGGATCATGGAGGTTAGGCTGGATATGCGGGACAGGCCATCTACCAGCCGATGACCACTGACAATTCGTTCCCGGAGATCATCTGTGGCTTTCTTGTAAAAACCCGACCTGTATAGACCAGCCAGGTGCATCACTCTCTGTAAAGGAGCAGTGTCGGGGAGATTCCTATTGAAAAGATAAATAAATACATAAATTAAATGAGGGGCTGAGTATGGACGTTTGTCTAAGATAAGATAAGATAAATTTTTTTTAACGTCGGATTTGATTTTTAACAATAAACAGTAGTGACCAGCACTATTAATCGACATGACACATGTGCAGATGTGACGGAATGAGATAAGGTGAGTGAGATGATGGTAACAAAGACGTAGATGAGAATGATACAGTAATACGATCATGAGACATATATTAAAAGTGTAGCACGATACATTTTGAATCTTATCACAATTGCTTTAAAACACATAGTTTACATGTCGAACAGGAACAGGCTGGACCAGACCAGTTTAAAATATTTCTTTTAAAATCTACCAACGA
>JAAUYG010147959.1_pt1 | contig 11142 bp, 12 predicted proteins | sample 7278091 | NCBI WGS metagenome assembly JAAUYG01 (sample SAMN14350201, study PRJNA611818) | marine sediment metagenome | isolation source: surface marine sediment (0.6m) | place: French Polynesia: Moorea | collected 2018-08
AGAGATTGCTGAGAATGAACTGAACTGTCTTACCTTTTGACGTTCAAGTGAAACAAACTTGAGTGGTCAGCCAATAAACTCAGTCAGTCAACGAAGTGGATGTACCCACTTTCTTGTTCACATTCCCAGCCTTCTGTTCTTTACGTGTCGCCCTGTGTTGTGTTTGCAGCGGGCAACGCGCCGCGCGTCCTGCGGGAGCTGGAGGACGTGTACGTGCGCAGCGGCGAGACGGCGCAGCTCGAGTGCCGCATCACCGGCGAGCCCAAACCGGAAATCACGTGGACCAAGGACTTCCAGAAGCTGCAGATGGACCACTACAAGTACCAGATGAAGTACCGGGATGCCGTGGCGTTGCTCATCATCCAGGACGTGGTGGACGCCGACGCCGGCCGCTACACGGCCGAGGCCAGCAACCAATATGGCTACGTCGCCACTTCCGCTTCCGTCAAGGTCAAAGGTCAGCTTCCCGTGGTGTTCAGTATTTTATCAGATCACAGAACAATACGCAGAGTGATGGAAGAAGTCAATAATTTGAAATTCTTTGTTGCATTCCGAGTGCGTGTCTGGCACGCTGAAAGTAACATTGTGGGCCCAATGGGAATTTTCATTGACATGTTGAACATTGTTGTACCCAGTGACAAGCAGAAAGTCCTCAAAATCAGAGTTCAGCAATGACATTGAGACTTCATGTTCAGGCCGTGTACTCCTGAAGAAAAAGTGATGTTGGTGCCACCTGTCAGAGACAAAACTGGCAACAACAAGTGAACTATCTTGTCTTATTCTGTCAAGACCTCAGTGGGTTGAATGGCTTTTGCACACACATGCTTTGCCCTCAATGGTTCAAACGCTGTGTCAATATTTATGCTCGGGTGAAAGGCCTTATTTCTGACGTGCCATACTAGTCTTGTGTTGGGGATTCTTTCTGCATTGGTCTGTTTCTTCTCTAAACTGTTGCGCGTTTCTCTGTGCAGCGCCGCCGCGGCTGGAGTTCGACTCGCGCTACGTGGACATGCGGGTTCCGATCGGCAGCAGCATCAAGATCAACGTGAACGTGGACGGAGAGCCAACCCCGACCCTCACCTGGACGCGCAACGGCATGCCGCTCAAGGTGCGAACCCGCAGCTCTCCTCACTTCACAAACAATGAAACCTGAAACAAGTGTAGCTCCATGTAAATATGGCCAATATCTCCCCATCTCCTCTCGATGCTCAAATTTGCGGTTGCCTGTAACAAATTCCGTACATTGAATCCGAACAACCCATCGTTCAATCTGAGGAACCAAAGGCAAAGGTGCAGGTCTCTGCAACCATTTGTGCACACGGAGCAATCACAAGGAACTCCCAGGCAGTCCTTTTGAGAGTTCTCTTTCTAGAAGATGTGCCGGTAAGTGTGTTGTGTGTTGGGATTGCGTTGGAGAGAACGCAAAACCTTTTCAGCCCTTGTAACAATGTCTCTTCACACCGTGCACAGGGTTACCGGAACGTGCTGATCGACACAGCGGAGTTCACGACGTCTGTCGTGGTGAAGCGCGCGTCACGTGAAGACAGCGGCGAGTACCACGTGGTCGCCAGGAACCAATGGGGAACCGCGGAGGCCACCTTCCACGTCGCTGTGCAAGGTTCGTGCAGAAACACACGAGTCAAGTCAAGGATGCAAAAAAACGAGTCTTCACAACGCAGTGCGAATTTGATAAGAAAATTGAACCAATTCACAGCTGTATTCGCCCTCTGGTGCTCAAAGTCAAAACAAAACACGGAGTGCTTCGTGGGATTGTAGTGTGCCTAGTCAGCATCTTGCAGACTTCAAAACATGTTATTTCCGGATGAAAAAGAAATTTTTGACCAACAACAGAAACTTACTCAGAATGACATGATGCAGACAGACATCACAGAATCACACTGTGTGTCGCACTTGTGACGCACTCGCGTCCAAACAAACAAACAAAAAAAAAAACAAAGAAAGATGCACGCAAAATGCAGACCAAATCACACTTGATTCCATTTTCTGTTTTCTCAATTCCTCGTTGAATCATTCACATCGTGTTTGTCGAGCTTTAATCAAGGAAATCACCGCCGGACCCAAAAATTCCTTCAATAAACCTTTTGGATTATTTGCCATTTTGGTCTTTTTGGGATTGGCAAAATTTAAATCTCGTTCTCTTCACGGCAGACGTGCCCGGAATGCCGACGAGCCTAACGGTGACGGACGTGGACAGGAACGCGATCAGCGTCATGTGGAACCGACCGCGCAACGACGGCGGCTGCCGTATCCGACGTTACGTCATTGAGCGCTGCGACGTCGAGCGTAACTTCTGGACGACGGCCGGAACCGTGGACGCGTCACAGACCAACTTCACAGGTACCTGCCAGGCCGGGGACCTGCCCTTTGATCTTCTTACGCACTTTTTACAAAAGAATTCGAGGAAGTTTCTGCCACCCCATTGTTGGGCAAACAAGGGGTGACTGGGCCCTTCCCTCCCTTGACCACAAATAATTTTGAAAGTTCAGCATCAAATCCACAAAACATCCTTGATGCCAAACTTCTCAGAATTTGCCCCTGTCAGAAGCCCCAAGCTTTCCCCACCCCCACTTCTCCCTTCCTCCTTCTGGCTGAAGACAAAGACCGCACCTGAATCAGTCAGTAATTGTCCAATGTCATTCACCCTTTTCATGAAGTTGCAGGTTTCATGTTGTCTGTGCTGTATACTATGTTTCACGCGGTTGTTTTGTGTTGTGCACAGTGACTGGGTTGATGGAGGGTCACGACTACACATTCCGTGTCTCTGCGGAGAATGAACTGGGTGTAGGAGAGCCTTGCCAGACTGACGTCCCGACCAGAGCCAAGGGCGCCATAGGTGCGTACGCACGTACTGTCTCCCTGGCAACAGGGCGTCTCTGGGTACTCTCCCTGGTTACAGGGTCTGTGTGTGTTGTGGAACTGACGTGGTTCTCAGTCCCTTGACAACCTAAAAGTGACAATCTATGACATCTGTTCTCAGTCTGGAATCTCCTGTAACTTACTGACATGGATCTTGCCCTCTGGGCTCTAAAGTGTGTGTGTAGAAATATAGTTTTGCGTTTGCAGTGCTCTAAATAGGTTGGTGTGTTCATTTGCTTCTTCCACCACATGGCAACATGGCAAATTTATTGGATTCCTTGGCGCTCCCAACTTGAAATTTAGCAGACGAGTCTGCCCTGTCCCCGAATGGAACCCTGCAACAAGGATGTGTGGGACGAGCAAATGAACATGCCAAAGTAGAACCTCCCAATGACGTGCACGTGGCTGAACATCCAAAAAAGGCTAAAAGCATGCATCTGAGACCCCCAAGCATCTGGCTGTTACGTTTGTAGATCTAGTGACTCCCTACCTGGCATGGAAAAAAGATAGCGACTACTTGTTGGCGGAATGTCAGCGCCAGTCAGACAGACGTAAACGTGTGGGGCGCTACACGAGCGTACACCGACCCACGGGCGAGGGTCTACTCCAGGAGTATTTCTACACTCAGTTGAGACAAATGGCGGAAGAGACGCGTAGGTCCCCTGGTGAGTAAATTCACCACGGAAGCACAGTCACGCGATTTCGGTTCACGAATCGCGTGCACGCGCGCATGTCTGATTGCAACTCCAGCAACGAGAATCAAGTACGCCATGCGGAGGTTGCAACTTTTATGGTTTTACCACAAGAATCTGTTATTGTTCTGCACCACCTCATGCCACCAACTTTTTTGCACGCGTTCTCACAGAATGATCCACCTCATTCAGTTGTTGTGTTTCATCTGGCCTTCACCAACTTTATTTTGGTTTGAACATTCTTTCTTGCTGTGACTGTTTCAAGTAGATTAAGAAAAAACATTGAGCAAGTAGACTTTCTGGTGCCCTTTGGAAACGGACAAATTTATTTAGAACAAATGGTGTTTTGGCTTCATCAAGACTTGTGATGGACTACTCCGCATGGCACCCCTCCCCTGTGCGTGGGCTGGCAGATCAGTCAGCAGCAAGTCACGTGGCCAACTCGCTTTGAAAAAGTGCCAATTTAGAACAAATAGCGTTTGAGCTTCATTCAAAACTTGTGGGCATTTCGCCTCACTTCTTCCCCTGTGCCTTGTGGCAGTTCAAGCAGTGAATCACGTGGTTTTCACGGTCCTATGTTGTTGGTTGTAGACACGCCGGAGCCGGTGCCGTTCATCCGGCACACGGAGGCGCGGCGCGGCAGCATCATGCTGGAGTGGGACCAGCCGCGCACGCCCATCACGGCGCTGCGGGGCTACGTGCTGGAGCGGCGAGAGGAGGCGGCGCCCTCGTGGTCGCGCATCGCCGCGCTGCCCCCGACCACCACCCGCTACAAGGTGCCGGACCTGCTGGAGGGCCGGCAGTACAAGTTCCGCATCCTGACGGAGACCCGCGAGGGCCTGAGCGCGCCCCTGGAGTACGAGCCGCCTGTCGTGCTCAGCAGACCTGCAGGTGCGGCTGCAGTTTCTCTTTGGCCTAATCCACACTGCACGCGAGGCAATGCAACGCGACGAGCAAACGGAAATGGAATCTCATGTTGCAAATGGGAGTGAGTGTTCACACTGGATGCAAAGGAATTCCCTGCAAATTCTCGCCTCCGGTGTGGATTGGGCCTTCAGTCATTTATGTGGAACACCCGCAGCTGCGCAGTTAAATATGTGCAGATTTAGATTCAATGCAGTTTAAACCGTTTTAGCAAATGAAACACGCTTGTGCCCTTTCACACTGAGGCGTTGCTCAGGGCGTCTTGCCCAGCAAAAAATGATCCCACGTACATACATGTACTGGTGTGAACTCAGAAATTATGCTTCCATTTAAAATGTACAGCAGTTTAGTTGACCAACTGGTGCAGTGTCTCAGTGGGAGCGGACTAAAACTGACAATGAATGCCATACAAAAAAAGTTTCAGACTGAAGCTGGGTGACCAAATTTGCTGCGGAAAACATTTATATTGTCCAACTGGTGTGACACAAGACACTCATCAGTCTTTAATCAATCACACTCTAATCGAATCATTATCACATGTACAAGTAGCATGTTGTATTGTGTTTACAGAGGCGCCGTACAGACCAGTTGGCCCCATTATCATTACGAAGAAATCGTCCAACTCAATGATGATTGAGTGGCGCCCCCCGCTGGACGACGGAGGCAAACCCATCCAGGGCTACGTGGTGGAGATGAGCGAGGGAGGCGGCACCTGGCGTAGAGTCGGCTACACCTCCACCAGGGACACCACGTGAGTGCACTCACTGTCATGGAGTGGGTGGTGGGAGGAGACACCCTGTCAGAGAACAGAGTGAAAACACAATTGTGCGGACTGTGTGCAGGAGATGGGCTGAGGAAACTCTACGGGTACGGTACATTCAGCAGTGTGGGAGTAGCATATATAACTGGGGTACCAGCGGGATTGGCGGAAACTGGGGTAGTGGGAGCTGAAGGGACTGGGGTGCCAGTGGGAGTGAGAAGAAGTGAACTGGGTGAGAGGAATGCGCCTGAACACCACACACAAGACTCGCTTCAGCTGTGCTTGGGCTACAGAACTAAAACTGAATGACCAGGCTACCCTTGACCTCAAAGAGTCGCAAACCAGAAAACAGGTGCATTTGGGGTAAAAACTGGAATTTGACCCCCCCCCCCAGGATCAAACTACGTTTCTCACATCTGTGCTTCTCTGCCCAGAATCTGAGCCGGTGCATACTGTTGACGCTTGTGTTTACTGTTGCAGATTCACGATCTCTGGGTTGACGGAGGGCTCCACCTACTTCTTCCGCGTGTCGGCGGAGAACGCCGTCGGCTTCAGTCTGCCGCTGCAGTCAGACCTGGTGGTGCCCACAGAACCCGTCAGTGAGTACACACACAAAACCATACTGTTCTGTTGAGGCAGTTTAGAAGTGAGCTGTTGTTCTTGCGGACAGACAGAATGATTGTTGGTCTTGTGTCTCCGAGATTGTCTTGAGACTTTTTGACTCAAATAGCAAGCACATTAACTGTTGCTGCTCACAAGACCAGAAGTCAAAATTTTTTAAGTTAAAAAAGTTGAAAGTACAACACAGGTGAAACCACAAACAAAGAGAATCTAAAATGATCATGGTTCAGAAGCATCCAAAAAAACCATTCGGGCGGGTGGCACACAGATCGGCCATTGCGTGGACGCACATCACACAGAAGAATAGCTGTGCTGCGAGACCACCTCACTGAAAAAATAAAAGAGCCTGGACCCACTCCTGAACCCCGGCTCTGTCCAGCAACCGCACCATTTGCAATTGACTCTTTTATCATAACCACAGATAGATTGATTGTTGATCTTGTGTCGCGAAACCGGTTGACACACTGCTTGCTGCTCAAAATTGACGAGTCCAGAACACAACACACAGTGCAGACCACATAAGGGAAAATCAAAATTGCTGAGAATACGCAGAAGCATCATTCGAAGGAAACCACCATTGGTGGGGAGGCAACAGACAGACTGTTCATTGGAGGCACATTTCAAAGGTGAACAGAAGTGTCGCCTAAACCTCTCCTGACCCTTACTCTGTTTGGCCTCACCTACAATTCTCCGATCGATTTTGTTTTGTTCAATGACTGAACAACCCTTCCTTCACAGGCACGCCGTCCAAGCCGAAGGCGCTGAAGCATAAGGAGGTGGGCCGCGACTCGGTGCTGCTGCAGTGGGAACCGCCGCTGCACGATGGTGGCGCCCCCGTCACCAGCTACGTCATCGAGAAGCGTGACATGCGCAGTGACCGCTGGACGCACGTCCACAAGGTACAGCACTCGCGCGGGTCCTTTGACACAAACGTCAACAGACATTGACAAACAAATTGGAAACAGCCATAATTCTCCCAAGTAGGAATTGGATTTTGACATTCGCAGCGCTTTACCCCTTCCCCCTTCCTTCCTCCATCCATACAGGACCGTCATGCATCACACTGAAAACAAAGGGGGGACTCCTCCATTATTTGCTTCAGCTCTCTGTGTGATCACTCGTGAGCAACAGTTGTTCCCATTGGTTGCTTTGCATCACACAGACGCACTCTGTGTGAATACGGGGTACCTCCCTCTTGAGTTTTGATAAGATGGCTGTTGTTGTCTGTTTTGGTGACTTTTGATTCGCTGCTGTTGCAGGTGACGTCAGCGATCCAGCAGTACACGGTGCCGGGGCTGCTGAGCGGCCGCGACTACATGTTCCGCGTGCGCCCTGTCAACAAGGTCGGAATAGGAGAAGCTCTGGAGCAGGCGCAGCCTATGAAGCTCGTCAGCCCGTACAGTGAGTCTCCACTCTGCTTGATATTTCTTCAACCAAAGAGCAGCAACCTGACTGGTTCATCCAGCTGTTGGTGCGATGTATCTGGAACAAACCTCGATGAACTCTATCAGCCAGACCGATCATTGGGAAGCGGGGGGGTCCAGGGACGTAGAGACCGACGAACATAACAGAGTGACAACATAAGTTGCCCCTTTCGGCGACAAAGCGAGACTAAAAGCAGGAACCAATGCACTCCATTCATTGCAGTCAAAAGACTTGTCTCTGCGTGGCTCTGTTTGGTCTGGCTAGAACTGATCTGATTTCACAGGTGTCTTCCCTTCCTGAAAGAAAACAAAACGTTTTGGTGCTGCATTTCCTCATCCAAAATCCCAAAGAATCAGGGAAAGACCAAATTTGAAACCCCCAGTGACATCCACGTATGTTGTAAAAAGACATGCCAACACTGTTTTACTTGATCAACGGGCCTCCCCTCCTGTGTGTTGTTGACACTTACGACGCCTGTTTTGCAGAGCCGCCGTCGGCGCCGCGAGGACCGGTGCGCATCATGAACGTGACGAACCGGTCGGCGGAGATTAGCTGGCAACCCCCATTCGAGACCGGCGGCTGCCCTATCGACAGCTACATCATCGAGATCAGACCCGTGAGTTCAAGAACTAAAACATTTCCAACATAGGATCACCTCTATATCACTGCGAACAGCAAATCTGATGCGTGCAATTTGCCACACCCGCCAGCAAGTTACCCTCAGTCATTGGCTGTTCTTTCTGGGTTACGTCCCGTCCCCGGAGTTACTGTCTACTGTCTATTCTCATTCACAATCAACAGTTATTTCAAGATCCAGTGGCTCTCATGTGTGAGATACTTGATTCTGTTTGGCATCCCCTCGGTGCAATATGCTAACTCTTCCAGCAGACCTCAACTATCTGTGTGTTTCTCCACAGAAAGCTGGTCTGAACAATTTCTCGTTCCAAAAATTCAGTTGGGTCTCTGACAGAAGAAGTAGATCTATCTCTGGTTTTCACAATGGTGGAGATGTCCTTTTCCTTCGACTGGGCGAATGCACAACTGAACCAGAAACAGCAGATCTGTTTGTGTCTCTGTTGTCTCATTGCACGTTAATTCTTGTCCCAGACTGGCGCAGGCATCAAGAATGCTTGTCATCAGCGTTTCGATCAGTGCGAACCAGACTTTCTCAGATCATTGGCTTGATTGGATTTTTTTTCTGACCAACAGGCGACTCAGTTGAGTTGGAAGCGCGTTGCCATGGTTGACGGATTCGTGACGTCATACCTGCTGGATAACCTGTTGGAGAACACGGACTACATTGTGCGGATTATTGCGCGCAACAGGGAGGGCGAGGGATTCCCTCTGACATCAGAAGCCATCTCCGCTCTCAAACCATCCAGTGAGTATCTTTCTGCTTCGTCATCGAAAACATATATTCCTGAAGAGTTCAACCGAACTATGTCAGTGAACCGCCTTCCATACAGAGCACATTTCCGGTGTCTCATCTGAAATAGCTAATTTCAAGCCTTGGGGAAAGTATTGTTTCAGAAACTTTGGACACGAAGCAAAATGTCAGGGGAAATCACAATCAGATTGTTTATGCAGACGAACAAACAAAGAATTGACCTTAAGGAAACCAACACTGTGCTGTTGCAGAATGAACTCAACAATTTTGTGGAAACGGAATCGCCGTGTGTTTCCATCGCACATGATTCCATAAATTCTGTCCCACGTATCAGTGTCACTGACGCCCGTTTCGTGTTTTCAGTGGCGCCGGCGCCGCCGAGTCTGGTGAAGGTGGTGCGCGTGACGCGGGACAGCGCGACGCTGCAGTGGAACGCGCCCGTGTCTGACGGAGGCGCCCCCATCACCAACTACCTCATCTACAAGCGCGTCATGCCCGCCGAATCCTGGGAGGAGGTACGCGCTCGCAACTTCCTGCTTCCGGTTTAGTCAGTATGTCAACCTTGGGGACAGCTCCTCTGTAATGGTTCACATTCAAACCCGTTCAAGACTGAATAGAGTTCGCCGTGAAGAACTGGTTCTCTTCAGCTAGATACCCATTGAATTGCACAATATATGTCTCGTTGCGTTTACCTGACATCCAGTTGCCGAATCCACAACGGTGTTTTCATCAGGTTGTTTGATTCTGATGGTCCAGTGGCAGCTGTTTCTCGGGTTAATTTGCTTGCTGAATGTGCAAAATGCACCCAATGTTCTCTTCTTTGATTGGGTGTACAGGTGGGCCGAGTGAACGGACACACGACCAATTACACCGTGATCAACCTGCGGGAAGGCAAACACCACTACTTCGCCGTGCACGCCGTCAACAAGAACGGCAAGTCAGGCCCAGCCGACACCGGCAGACCTGTTGTACCCAAGAGAATCATCAGTAAGTAATTTCAAAATACACACATTGCAAGTCAACAATGGTGTTCTGACCTACTTTCGTCAGAATCGTGTCTTCTCACCACCCTGGTTGACCACCAAGGACGGAACTGAGTTTCCTCTCAAATCCCAGGGTTCCACGTCAAAAACTTAGTGGTGCAACATCGACTGAGACGAATGAAATTAGAAACTGCACTGCTGCGCAAGAAATTTTCTTTGGAGGAGGGAGAAAACTTTGGTTGGAGGCAACAACCGTAATTATCCCACACGAGACGCACCCGTACAATGCAGCCCTAATTTCAGCTTGAAAAACTTTTACTTGATTGAAAATCTACTGAAAGGAAACCCTTGTATAAGATGCACCGAGACTTTTGAAGTTATTTTCGGGCACAAAAAGTGCATCTTTAATGCGGGTAATTACGGCAAACGAAATTCGCACTGGTGTGAACACAGTGGGAATGGATCTACATCATGTTGCAGGTCGCCCGATCGCGCCATCCGGACTGCAGATCGTGTCGTACAGTCACGACACCGTGAGTCTGTCCTGGACGGTTCCCGACACAGAGGGCGTCCCGATCCTCAGCTTCCGCATCGAGAAGAAAGAGGTGAGCGCACTACTTATTGATCAGGGATCGTCACAGCTGAGCTGAGCAGCACTGAAGGCCACAGTGGCTTGTCAGGTCGCGTACTGTCAGACAGGTTTCTTGGTTTTTAGGCCGCGCTGTACAGCAGAGCGGCCTTGTTGTTGAGTCCTATTGTTGTCAAATGTAGCTCCACAGACGTTGATCTGTCAGGACAAAACATCTTCATGTCGTGTTTCACCTGGAATAAAATCTCAATGAATTATCAATATCCACCCCATGTGTCACACTATCTCTCATCCATGAACGTGGTTTCAATAATTTGTGCCACTTTTTAGAGACCTTGGGGCTCCAAGGAGTCGGTAGGTTTTTGCCTATCCTGGCAACACCAGCCTGTTCTCTGTTACTGTTGTTACAGTCTTTGGATTTATGATTGTCTGCTGGCCAGTATGAAAGTACTGCGAAGTTAAAACCTGTCGACTTTTTGTGTTAAATTTTGACCAAAGAAAAAAAAACTGCGATGTCTGTTTTTTGTTGTTGTTTCAGTAGTTCACCCTTGTTTCTTCCTTGAATGCCACATGTAGATAGTTTCCCAAGTTTCTTTTTGCCCCGTTGTTGTTTCCAAACATGGACCAGAAGTAGGAGGAGCCAGGAACGTAGTTCTGCGTGTGTTACTGTTCAATGTTATTCGGTTATTGGGTGGCGTGGTTACGAGTTACAAATAGTTTTGCTCACAAACTTTTTTGTGTCTGTTCGAAGTCCCAGACTGAAAACATTCTGGAGACGTTGTAACGTGCGTTTAAATTTAATTTAATTTTTAATTTAATTTAAATTTTTCATTTTCATTTATTTTCGAATTGAAATTTTACTTTCGTCACTGTTTCTGTTTTCC